>Ga0209709_10000400_pt1 | contig 41296 bp, 33 predicted proteins | sample ArcticOcean_MG_C_2_FD_187435 | JGI IMG/M metagenome (GOLD analysis project Ga0209709, IMG submission 187435) | Marine microbial communities from western Arctic Ocean - ArcticOcean_MG_CB4_136 (SPAdes) (version 2) | ecosystem: Environmental > Aquatic > Marine > Oceanic | place: Arctic Ocean... | reverse complement strand
ATAGCTATTAAAATTAAAATGTTTCTCATAGTTTCTATTTTTTAATAATCTGATAAAGTTTTTCGTCTATTTTGTCTAGCTTGTCACTATTTTCTTCTACCTTATCCTGCGTGTTCATTATAGTTTCTCTAATTAATTGATCTTTTAAATCATACTCAGTTCTACCAACTTCTGGCTTAGGTAACTCTTTAGCAAGATCTATGTCTTTCTGAAGAGCAAACCACATACCTACCACGGTAACAACAAAGCCTACGATTATTAATAATGTTTTTAAATCTAAAGTTAATTCAGTGTTTTCTGAAATTTTGTTACTCATTGTTTTATTTGTATTTTTTAAATATTAATTTCCTTTTTTACCAACTCTCGTAACAATAAGAGTTGAGTTGTTACTAGGTTTTGAATTATAACTAGGTCTATAGTTATAACTAGGTTTACTGTTAAAACTAGGCTTGCTATTAAAGCTAGGCTTAGAATTAAAATTAGGTTTTGGTTTGTTATAATTAACTCTTGGTTTTACAATTGGCTTATAGCTTACGATTAGTTTCTTATTTAGAACTATTCTAGACACATTAAGCCTATTTAAAGCAACTGCATCTTTAATTTTTATTTGGTTTCTTCTACTAGAATTATAAACTACATTATAACCTTGATTATTAAAAGGTCCTTGATTCCAAGGTATCATATAGTAATCCCAATAATTCCAAGGTCTGTAGAAGCTAGAATAGTAGTTATAAAAATTTCCTTGATAAAAGTTAAAATCCATCCACAAAGGTCTCATACCCCAGTAACCATAGTTATTAGTAAAATAAAAACGAGGTTTAAAAGGTTCGAATTTTATACGTACTACACTTGTGTCAAAACCAGTAAACATAGATGTTATATCTTCTGGAGACGTTTGCACGTCTACATAAGTACTAGGAACATATTGATAACTTCCACAACTACACAGTAGCATTACTAATATTATAAGTTTTTTCATATTATTTTTTTTCTTTGTTTTTATTACAAAAGCTTTTAGCGGCTGCAATGCTACCAAACCCCCATTTCTTTAAAGCTATTGCTTTTTTAGTTGGTTCTCCTTTAGCATCTTTCATAGCACCAGCCATACCTGCAAACCTACACGCGAATGAAACTCTTCTTTTTCCAGTACCAGATGTTTGCCTAGATCCTAAGGTTTTACCAGTTTCTTTTTTGTACTTTGATCTCATTTTTTTGTTTTGCTTCTCGTAAGCAGCATTATCTAAACCCATATTTTTTTTATTTACATATTATTAAGCTTTTCAAATGCTTTATTTATTCTTGCTTCTATTTTAGCAAACTCAATAGCATCTTTTTCTTGTTGAGGTAAGGCATTGTATATAGAATCTTTTATTCTTTTGTTCTCTTTTCTAGTTATTTTAGCTTTTATTTTGCCTTGCTCTTTTCTTATTATTTTACTTTCTGCTTTTATTCTATCATGTTCTTCATTTTTAGCTTTAACGTCCCAAGTTCTATATCCAATACCTAAAGCAAGTCTTTGCCATTTAGTATTTCTATCATCTAAAGCCTCAGTAAGAGCATTAACTTCAGCAACTAGTCTATCTAAAGGTATATTTGTAAATCCTGAAACAATATCACCAGTAACTTGATAAGAAGGGCTTAAGTTAAATTTACCATCAATAGTAACATCAAAGCCTCTTTCTGCTATAGCATCTTTTTCAATTTTTTTAGTTTGTATGCCAGCGTATACTTTTCTAAGTTTAGAACCAAGTGGCGGTGATAAGTTAGCGAGCTCTAATATAGTGTAAGTATGATCTGCCATAAATCCTTTTTCTTCTTGCTCTATATATTTCATGTAAGCATTTTTTACTGTAGAAATAGCGGCTCCAGCAACACCAGAACCTCTAAGCATAGTATCAATCATACCGTTAGCTATTCTAGTTTGTTTTCTATTAAGTTGTGTTGCTATATCTTCTTCAGTTTCCTCATCATCTTCATTAAATCCTGGTATCATTGCAAATAAAGCGTTTTGCAGTGTAGAAAATATTAAGTTTTGAATAAAACCATAATATATTATTTTTGATATATGAGTTTTTGCATCACCTCTACCGTTTATTAAATCTAAACCAGCTTTCTTCATAAGTCTAGTGTACTGCATTGGTGTATTTTGAAATGCTAAAACTAATCTACCTAAAACACCAGCTTGTTGACTTGATATTAGCATAGGATCTGCAGACTGTTGAGATTCGTCAGATACTTCACTAAAATCAATAAACGCTTTTTGCTCAGCTTCAACATCTGTAAAGCCTTGTTTTTTGTAAGTATTAATCCTGTTTCTATAAAAGGTTGCACCACCTGTAGATATAGCAAGACTATCTGCTATTTGAGTAGGTGTAAAACCGTACTTTAATAATATACTTATAGCGGTTTGCATTTTGTTTTTTGAACCTTTAACAGCCGCTGCAATTTCAGCTTCGTTAACATCACTTTTTAAACCAGACCTACGTTGTTTTAGTTTGTCTGAATTAAACAATCTAACAACATCCTTCCAGTACTGCGGTTGATTAGCAAACGCTGCGGCCGCCATCATAGGATTATTATCACTCCAATTAACAAAGTTTACCGAAGATATTAATTGTAATAGTGCAGATTTTCTATTAAAAAACATTATAGCACCTATCGAGTTGTTGACCCAGTTGTTCCACTTGTTTACAATAGCTGAATCGTTTGATTTTGAAGTTTTATTTTGACCAGACTTCATTCTAAAAATAGAATCTACCAATGCTTCACGAACTCTAGTACCGTAGTTAGCTTCTATTTTTCTTAAGTTATTTTCATTAAAAATAACATCTACGTTTTCAATAAACTCAGCTAAGTATTCGTTTCTGTTTATTTTTGTAGTCAAGCTATTCAAATCACTTAAAATAGTTCCACCACTCCAGTTTTCAATTGGTTCAACGTATTTGTCTTTTTTTGTAACTGCTAACACGCCATCTGCAAAAGCAGATAAATTAGCGTCTTCTCTTACCGTTTTAGACAACATAGCTTGATCTCTTTTAGACAGTCCTGGAATTGTAAAACCTGCTTTTTCCCATAAATACACTCTAACTGCTTCGTCGTAAGTATATTGTTGGTCTGTTATTTTTGATCTTAATAGCTTTTTTATTTTAGGAAAACCTTTAATTAGCCCACCAAAATCTCTAGACACTTGTTGTCTTGCTTTTTCTATAGCATTAACACCTTGCGTGTAAGGTTTAATTAAAGCTTTATTAAACCACTCCATGTCTGCTTCACCTTTTCTACCTTCACCAGAAAACATATACATAGTTAATCCTCTAAAATCATCAGCGGAAGGAGGTATAAAGAAATTCCAACGTTTTTTGTTTTTGCCTAATCTTTGAGCAACAACCTGTGAGTATCTTTTATTTGCATCAATACCTTTGTTTTGCTCTAGCATTAAATTAAACTCTGTATCTAGTTTTTGAGAAAACTTAGCTCTAGCTATTTGTACTTTAGACTTAACATCTAAAACATCTAATACTTCTTTAACTGCTTTTACGTTTTTTGTAGCATCATCAGTAAAATAAAAATCATTATATCCTTCAGCAAATTTATTAACCATCCAATCTGCTTTTGCTTTAGGATTACCATTTTCTAAACCTGTTATATTTGCTAATGGTATATTTAAACCAATAGACGCTAAAAATTCTTGTATAGGCACAGCTGCTTCTTGTGGCCTAGCTGTTAATACAAATATATCTTCTGATCCTCTTTGGTCTTGTATAGTCTTAGCAACGTTAAACAAAGGTCCTTTTTTGCCTTCAACAACTTTATTAAACTCTTCAAAATTCCACTCAACGCCTTGTCTCTCCATTTTAGCTGCATCTTTTGCAAACTCAGTAGCTGAAAGCTTACCTTTAGTTCCATCAGGCATGGTGTATAATACTTTAGAATTACTTTTTGCTAACGTATCGTCAAAATCAAACACTCTAATTTTTTTAATTTTTTTAGAATACTTTGCGCTTCTAGCATTTTTCATAGCAATGTCAGCGTTGTTATCTTTTAACACTTGCTCACCAGAATTAGGTTTAAATACAATAGGGTTATTAGACTCGTAATATGTTTGAAAGTCTTCACCGATTTTATCTCCAGTTTCGTAAGATTCTAAAGCGTAAGGTATTTTACCTTTTGTAAATCTATTAAAATATCGTTTCCACCATGTTTGATCTCCTGGTTTATAGTTAGCTAACATTATAGAACTGAACCCTGTTTTAGTTATAACATCATCCATTTCTGCTATAGGTATAATAGCAACTCTATAATCTTCGAATAATAGATCTAAATCTATTGATTTGTTTTTGTTTACATAAGAATCATATAAATACCATAAAACAACTCTAGCAGGAACAACGTGCTCAAACCTATAGTTTGATTCTAGCATTAAATTTCCTTTTTTAGTGTACATTTTGTCACCAATTTTTTTAGCTTTTTTATCTTTAACATCTTTAGCCGTAGCAAGTCTAGGCTTTTTGATTTTATCGTAAGACATTACAGTTGATTTACCCCAAACAGGAGCTGCTAATCTTAAAGCACTATTACTACTAGAGTTTATAGTAGCTAATATTAAAGCTGTTAAATTATCGTTTTCACCTTTTCTAGGCAAAGATTTCATTAAAGCTCTTACAAACTTTTCAGCTTTTTTAGCATCTGTTTTAGATTCGTTCCATTTAAAGTTATCACCTAACATAGACTGTTGAACGTCTGCAGATCTATTAATATTAACTTTTCTAGATGGAGTGCCATCATTAAAAGTTATTATTTGATCAGCTATACTTTTTACATTAGGAAAATTAGGTTGTATTAAATTTTGTAATATATCTACGTCTTGCTTGCCAAACAAACCTGTTCTATTGCTAGCGTCATTATGTCTTTGTAAGGCTTTGTTTTTAAATTCAAAAGCACCAAACTTACTTTGGCCTTGACTAAAAGTAGTGCCTGCAAACGCAACTAAATAATCTAAAGCTAAATCATCACTTTTAAGATCACTTTTAAGTTGAGCTACAAATTTTTTGGATAAAAAATCTCTACCTTCGTTAACAGAGTTTAAGTCTCTTGTCATTTCAGAAATTCTATAAGGCACAGTTACACCATCACTGTTTACTATAGAAGCTCTTGTAAATTGAACTATAGTTTGATTAACATCACCAGCAAGAACTATGTCTTCTAAGTAGTTAACAAATTCATCGTTTGTTTTAAATACTATTCCATCAGCTTTATTAACAGGTATTAAAAGTTTGCTAAATTGTAATGCAATATCTTTATGTTCGTTTTCAAACTCAGTTCCATATATTCCTTTATGAATATTTAATATAGTTTTAGATTTGTAATCTTTAGCTTTTAATATTTCATCAAAAAATGTTTGTTTCTTAGATTCCCATAAATCAAACTTACTAGGCTCTAACAAGGCTAAGCTGTTTTTAACACCTCTTCTTTCTGTTTCTAAAGTTACTTCAGCTTCTAAATTATAAACATTAGCTAATTGGTTTAGCAACTGTTGTCTTTCAACAAACGTATCTTTTATAGGACTAACCTCTTTATTTATTTCTGCAGCAAAAGTTTGTATACCAATCTCTTGAAGTAATTGTTTTGCTAAAGCTTCCGTAGGTGCAACTTTAACTTTGTTGTTTATACCATCAATATATTTTCCTTTAAACTGAGATAATGGTATAACATTTTTAATATTAGGTATACGTCTTGTTTTTTGCATACCAGACGTAGATCCTTGATAAGGCCCATCTCCTGTTCTATAAAAATCAACTTGACCTTCTTTTGTGCCTTTTGTTCTATCTTTCCAGGTATCATAATTAACCCAACCCATACCGTTAACATATTTTTGAACAGCTTGAGGAAAAGCTTTTAATAAATAAGTAGTTGTTAAGCCGCCAGAAGAAAGTAATGTTTCATAGTTTTCATTTAAAAATTGTTCGTACGCTGGTAAAGTTTTATTCCTACCACCCATTTCATCTATAACTTGAGCATATAAGTTTTTACCGTCAACAGTAGTTGTCAATAGACCTTTAGTTATAGCTTGAATTAAGTTTGATTTACTTTTAAAAGTTTTGTTATCTGATATTTTAGGCAATTTATATTTAACCTCTTTTGCTACGCCTTTTAAAATTTTATTATCTAAAGATTTTTTGTCTTTAAATTTAATGTTTTCTTTTATAGAAGGTATAGATTCTTTACTCTCTTTTTTTGCTCTTGACTTGAGATCAGTTGTTGTATCTGTTTTGCTTTGTACTTGCTCGCTATCAATATCTACTCTAGTTCCTTGTGAAACACTTGGTATTCCAAATTCGTTTTTAGCCCATGAATTAGCTCGCTGCATACCTGTGTTAGCTATGTAACTACCAAAAGTAGCTTTGCTTGCGTCAAAATTTAAAGCTATAGTACTTAATATTTGTTCAGCATCTGTTATCCATTTTTTTCTACCAGTTCTATCATTTAAACTACCAATGAATTTTTCTCTTATATTTTCAGGTATAGGTCTACCAAATCTACTCCAAGTTCTACTTGCGACTTTGCCTATTGTTGAATCAAATTGCTCTTGTGTTATAGGTGTAAAATTTTCTACATTAGCGTTTTTATCATTAATAGTCTGTAAAGTGTTTAAACTTCTAGATGCTTTAGTGCTTAGATTTTCAGTTATAGCCCCCTTGTTTTGGAGCTCTATACCTCTTTTAGTAAACTCACTCATTTTCCCTTGTCTAGCAGCAGCATTACTACCTAAAGCATAAGCTAATGCTTTTTGTGGAGTGTTTATGTTATATCTTGATCCACCAAAAACTTTATCTATAATATTATCTAAAGTGCCAAAACTTTGTTCGGTAGTTTCTAGTTGTAAATCTCCTTCGTAAGCAAATAAAAGAGACTGAGCTTCTTTTGTCCATTCATCAAGATATGTATCGTTAATCGTACCGTCTTCGTTAAATTCATTATATAATTGTTTTACAATACTACTAGCTCCGTTACCTATGCTTTTTAAATTTACATTACTAGATTCTAATAAAGCTTTTCTAAAATTTTCAGCATAGTCTTTACCTCTTGCTGATAAACCATCTGTAGTATTTCCAAAAAACTTATCATCTTGCGCGTGATTTATTTCATGTAAAACCACTATTGATGCTCTATAGTCATTTGCTTTAATTCTTTCTTTTATATCGCCAATAGTGTTTACAATAAACTTACCGTCTACAATAAAACCTTGAGCACCAGGATTTTCATTTAACTCTAATGATATATTTACATATTCTTCAACCTCAATTTCTTTATTGTTGTACATTCTTTCTAGTTCAGTTAAAAGATCTGAACCTTCTGGTTTTTGAATTAAAGTTAAATCATTTAAAGATTTTTCATTAAGAATATTTGCAGCTTGTGATGATTCACTGGCAACTGTTATCGCCATAGAAGTACGCGCTCCAATTGCTTTACCTTGAGATATTAGCCATTTTTCTTTATTAGGTATTTGTTTACCTTTACCCATTAAGGTATAAGCTTTAACTAATGTTTGCCAATTTTCTTGTACTTGTGGATCTTTTCTAGCTTTTTCTGTATTTCTTTTTTGGTTTTCTTCAAATATATAAGATATAACTGCAGCTATTTTTTGTCTTGGAGTCTTAGCTTTTTTCCATTGATCTGTTGGATTATTTTTTAATCTTTTTTCGGTTGCTGTATACATACCAAAAGTTGGATCGTTGTTATTAAGCATGTCTTTTACAGACTCGTAATCTTTATCACTGTTCCTAATTTCATTAATTGAACTTTCAATAGAGTTTAGTTCTCTTTCAAAATTAGCTTTTTCATCACTCGTAAGCTTTCTTCTTTTATATTGGCCTAAAATATAATTAATTTTACTTAGGTCTGTATTAGCACCAACACCAGCTTGTCTTAATAACCCGTCTTTTATCTGTTTAAAATGTAATAATTTTTTTATATTATCACCACCTAATGCAATTCCATCAACAGCCGCTTCACCATTCGTTTCACTTAAACCTTTGTACAGTTCAGCTAGTTTTGATAATTGTGACTCTTTATCTTCTTTGGTTATACCTTTAATTAGTAAAGATTTTTCAAGTATTTGTATTTTACTATATTGCTTGCTAGCTTGTTTCTTCATTTCTTGAGAAATACTAACATTTACAACAGCTGAATAAGCTAAACTAGGCCCATTAGAAAAACCTGCTGTTAACAAAGTAGAAAACCATACATCATCTAATTGATCTAAATTAAAGTCTCTATCTAATATAGCAAACTCAGACAAACCTTGAGTACCTATTAATATAGTAGATTCTTCAATAAGTTCACCTCCAACTCTTTTACCATACTCCATACCATACAAACCATACTTACCTAATAAAGTGTTTTTATTAGCTAGCGCTGTTTGGCTTATGTTTGAATAACCTCTAACGTCTTTAAGTATTTTAACAGTATTATTAGCAGAACCTATATATCTTGTTACACTACCTTCTACTACACCTGTCATAAAAGAAGCAGCCTGTATTTGCTCGTCACTCATGTCATTAAAAGCAATGGTTTGTGCTGCATCAGCCATACCGTTAGCATAGGTGCTCTGGTCTATTAAACCTTCTTTGTAAGCTCCTTTTAACCAAGTTTGCTGCTGTTTAGCTTGATCAACTAAACCTGTTTGTATTGTTAATCTTCTATAAGTGTCCGCACCTGAAGTAACACCAAACGTAGTTGCAATAGAAGTTTTTACCATTGCATCACTAAGTTTTGCAGCAGTACCTAAACTACCAGTTCCTATAGCCATTAAAATATTAGGAAACTGTTGAGATAAAGTTCTTAAAGCAAATAAACCTTTATTACCTGAGCCATCACCTAGTTCGCCCATAGTCATGTAAACTTCATTCTTTTGATTCAATCTTACTTGCTCGTCTATAGCCCATTGTGAACCAGCTAGCGTTGGTAGTGCAAGAAAAATACCATAAGTAGCATCACCAAAATCTTTAGATATTAGTTCAGCAGTACCATACTCTTTAGAAAAAGCATCATACATATTTATTTTTTGTGAATCTCTTTTTTTAATATAATCAGTAGCTTCTTTTACCGTGTAAACACTTCCTGTATCTTCGTTAACAGTAGTAATCAATAAATCTACTTCAGCTTTAGTTCTTTCTTTTTTTTCACTTTCATCAAGAACTTCTTTAAATTTTAAATTTACTATTTGATTTTTAAAATTTTCTATTGTCTGTGTTTTGTCTTCTTGTAAAGTCTGTAATGTGTTTTGAATTTTAAACAACATTGCTTGAGCTTCGTTAAACTTTGCTTGATCTTCATTGTTTAAATCTTTAGGAGCTGATATCGAATAAAACGATCCTTGTCCTTCTATATTTTGAAAATTATATTTTACACCTTCAATTTCTTTTATTTTTTCATCAATTGCTATTATTCCAATTTTAGGAATTTCTTCTAAAAGCTGTGAAGCTAGCTCTAATTTTTGCATTTTATAAGCTAAAGATTTGTCTTGTAAAGCGCCTTCAGTTTTACTTAACAATCCTCCAGTATCTATAATAGTCTGCTCGTCTTTACCTATTTCTCTAATAGCAGATCCATGCATGGTATCAAATCTTTTATCAATCATTGATCTTCTAAGGCCACCATCACCGTCAGGGCCTATTAAACTATTTTTGACTAAAGCTTTTAAATCTACGGCCTTTTCTAGTTTTTCACGTAGTCCTGGAAACTCTACAATATTTTGTTCAACAAACTCATTAAGCTTTAAATCTAAATTACTTGTGTCTGTGTATTTTTTCATCATCTCAGAAGCAGACTTGATTCCAAGGTTTTTATCAGAAACTATTAAATTATTTCTTTCAAAATACTTTGTTATGTGTTTTATTTCTTCTTCGCTAAAATTAACATCACCTTTTTCATTTACTAATTTTAAATATTCAGGTATATCCTTTGATAAAGTATTATCTTTTATGTATTGTTTAACAACACTAGCGTTATCATCTAGTGATATCTTTTTTTCAAGTTCAACTTTTTTAGCTTGCTGTAGCTGAACCCAGTTATCATAAGTATTAACTAAACTTTCTTTTATAATACTAGTTTCTTTTGAACTTAAATTGTTTCTAAGATATGCTTGAACGCTATCTAAACTTAAATCATTTTCTGCTGCTAAAAGATTAAAAGGTAAACCATTTTTAAGCAATTGATAACCTGTAACTTTAGGTGTTTCTGTACCTGTTAGCCCTGATGTTTTTTCAATATTATCATAAATAGGTTTTACTTCATAGTCAATAACTTTTAATTCTGTATTTAAAGCTATTAAAGATAAATTACCTTCATCAAAACTTTCCACTAGCCCAGCTATTTGAGATGGATCAATAACGTTTTTAACAAGCTCAACCATGTTAGTGGCTTGTATTAAAGACAATTGATGATCTTTTAGTTTTTGATAATTTTCCTCAAAAATTCTTTTTTGTTTATCGCTACCTCTAAAAGTAGAATCGTAATTCATAGGTAATTCTAAAACGTTACCATCGCTTAAAGTTGCTGTTAAAATATTTTTATTTCCTGCGCCAACTTTATTTTCATTATACTGAAAAGTAGCTGCATCATTAAATCCAGTTACAGGATCTTCAAAAGCTTTTAAAATATTTCCCATATCATCACCTATAAAAGTTTCTGGTATATTAACATTTATGTCGGTATTCCTTAGTGCAGAGTTGGCTTTTTCAAGTTTAACTCTAGCTGCTTCTCTTTCACGATAACCTTCGTTGTAAATATCATCATTTAATCCTCCCCACCATTTTCTTCTATCCATTAAATCAGGATATTGTTTTTCTAGTTCATCATACTCAGCTTGTGCTTCATCTACACTTGCATAAGCTGGATCTCTTGTTGGACCCTGGTAAAGAGAATCCAATGAAAAATCTTCCGATAATAATTCCGAATCTGATATCTCGAGTGCGTTCGGATCTGTAGGTGCTGCATTTGCACTTAGTTGTGCAACACCTTGTTGAAAACTTTCAATATCTTTATTTACTTGCTCTTCAATAAGTCCAGCGTTTATATTATCTATATCTACTTCTTTTTCAACATTTCCATTATCGTTGATCTCTGGTTTAACAAATGAAATATTGTTTAATTCCATGTATTTTTCTACCGTAACGGGTGGTTCTTCTTGTGAAGCTAACAACTCTAAATCAAGTTCTGATAAAGGGTTATCTGGACTACTTAAGTTTATATAAGGCATGTATGTTTTTTATTATTTTATTCCTAAATAAGGTTTTAAAGATATTTTACTTGCTGGTTTTCCAATGTTTTTGTATACAACATTTCCTGCGCTAAAGAAAGCCTTTTGAGCTTGCCATTTATCTTTACTGGTTTGAATAATTCTAGTAGTTTCGGCCGCGTTAGGATTTCCTTGTATTACATTAGCTAATTCTACTCCTGTTCCTGCTACTGGATCATAAAACTCTATAGCATTATTACCAAAGCTTGGGTCATTAAACCATTTTACATCGTTTCTTGTCCATTCAGTTTCGTTAGGTGGTGTTGTGGTTTTGTTCTGGTCATTTACCTCGGTGCCTTTTGTTTCTAAATAATAATGATCAGCGTTTTTCCATACTTCAAATTCTTTAGAACCTTTATCTGGTACATTTGATAGGTATTGATTTCCTTCTGCTTTTTTAACTAATATTTCATTTATTTGAGACTCGGTAAGTTTGCCTTTTTTAAAATCATCAGTAAAATCATCTACTAAACCTTCCATTTCTATTTTTGCTAAGTAGTCAATTTTATCTTTATTTGACATACCGCTAAAGTAATCTGGCTTTATGTCTAAAACATTTATATTAAATCTGTTTTGAAAATAAGATGCTAATTGTTGATTTGACTGACCGTTTACTAATTTTGTTGCTCTAACATTAACTTGTCTGCTTGTTAGTTCTTGTACTTTTTCTATAGGTAAGTAAGTAAGAGTAGAAGACTGTATCCTAGAGCTATCAGGTATTTTGTTTATAGTTGGAGTTAATTCAATTTTAAAATCACTTTCTAAATTACCTTCATCGTTTAAAACTGTTGATACTTTACCAATTTCATTAAAAATATCTGAGTTATTACCTGGTTGTACATTTACTAACATGTCAGTGTTTCCTTGCATTCCTAAAGTTTGCGTAATAACATAATAGTCTCCGTCTTCTTTTATAGTTACATCATCTAAATCACTAGTGGTCATGTCTACGCCGCTATTAATAAGATCATTGTCTTTAGAAATTCTATGAGTATAAACATCAGCTCCGTTTATTAATTCGTAAGTGGTTTCAACTCCTGGTGGAGTTTGTCTTGCTAAACCCATACCGGTAAGCTGACTACCTAGTTTAGCGCCATAATCAAGCCCACGCCATGTTAAGCTTAGATCACTACCTCCGCTTTTTATATACGCAGCAACTTCAGTAGCTTCAGCTCCGTATTTTCCAGTTTTACTAAGAACTTTTTGTATATTACTAGTTGCTTTGTTTTTTATTTCATTGTATTTTGTTTTATCTTCTGAGCTAAGATTTTTATCTGTCTCTAATAAATACTGAGCTTGAGTAGCACCCATTACAAAATCTTTATCTCCTTGCATCCCAAATCCGTCAAATAAAAGTTGTTGATATTTAATGGCCTTATCCCACATGTCTTGAGGTATATTTGACTTTCTAAGGCTTTCATCCATTTCTAACACCATGGAGTTGTTTCGGTTAGTTGTTGCGTTTAATATTTTTTGATTTAACTCTTGAGTTCTTTCTACTTTAGCTTTTTGAGTAGCTCTCATACTAGCATAAGACTTGCCAATATCAGCTAAAGCACTGCCTATCATATTACCTACGTTAGCTGAAGCCGCTGCTCGCGGATCGTTTATCATTCTTGGGTTATCGTATGCACTCATATTGTTGTTTATTTTATATTACTTTAATTGCCGAAGAAATCTACTGGGTTTGCAGGAGTAGAAGTACCTATATTGGCTATACCAACACTAGCAACCCCAGATATAGCTCCAGATATTGCTCCACCCCAAGCTTGTGATTGAGCTGCTTGAGCAGCGTATTGTTGTTGTAGAGCATTAGCTTCTTGACCAGCTGCCCTACCAAGATCAGCGTTTGTTCTGTTTTCTCTTAAGCCCATCATATATTGTTGACCAGCTGCTTCAGCGCTTTGTACTCTTTGGCCTTCTGATATCTGTAAGCCTTGAAGTCTTTGGGCTTCACTCATTTTTACTTGCTCTAATTGTTGTTCTCCTTGAGCTCTTAGTTTTTGATTTTGAGCTTCTTGTTGTTCTATACTAGCTGATACTCCTTTTTTACTTGCTAAAGCTGCTTGAGCTAAAGCCGTTGCGCCACCAGCGCTAGCACCTGTTGTTGCTAAAGTTTCTAAAGCATTAGATAACGCTAGGTTAGATTGTTCAACTTTCATTTCAGCGGCTTGTGTAGCCACGCCTAAATTAGCAAATGGATTTGACATCATACCACTTAAGTCCTTACCTAAGTTAGACAAATTTGTTACACCAGCGTATGGATTTATTATAGGCTGTCTTTTAGATTTTATAGCATTAATTTCAGCCGCGGCTAAATTAGCAGCATCTCGTGCCGAATCTGCTCTTTTGCCTGCTTGTCCTGCTGTTATAGCACCTGATATTACACCAGCTGCAGCGATTGCTGTCATTACTCCCATTTTATATGTTTTTTGTTAATTCATAAGAAGAGCTAGTATCAACTGCCCACCCTAATTCTTTGTGTGTTTCAATTAAATGTTTATTCCTACCAATACTAAACATGTGTTTTTTACCAATAGCTTTACAGGCAGCTTCTGCTCCTGTTATCAAAAGCTCTAAGGCTTCTTTTCTGTCATTTTCTCTGTACTCTGGATCTGATACTATCCATTCTAATAAAACAGCGTCAGAGTTAGTTAAATATATAAAACCTGCGCATATAGGTTTGTTATTTTTTTCTACCATAAAACCTCCTTTACCATTATCTGGTAAAAAACTTTTAGGTGGATTAACCCACTTAGGCCATGCTTCCCACCATTTACATAGCGTATCCCAGTCTTGATCTGTTAATTTTCTTAATTTCATTTAATTTAATATGATGATTCGTTGTATTCTAGCGATACTGCAAATAACTCATTAGTACCTGATGTAGCTGTGTTTGTAGCTTTCATTTTAACTGTTGCAAAAAACCCTTTAACACCTGATATAGATTTACCATAAACAACCTCGCCTTGCGTAAACGCTGAAGTATTTATAAGATTAGCAAAATACTTATCTTCTTTTTGTTTAAATTGATTTTTAAATAAACTATTTTCTAACGCTGATAATGTGGTTGGCATTTCAAAAACACCTATAGGGTTTGCTGTATCAGTATCAGTATACTGGTTATTGTTTGTAACGGAACTACCATTTGTTTCTAAACTTAACATTTGCCAGTTACTACTTCCTTCGTAATTTATAGTTTTAAAACTTTTAATTAATGAAGGGTTTGTGTTAAACACTGTTTCCACGGTTGAGTCATATTGAATTTCGTAAAAATAAGCTCTTTTAACATTCGTAGAATAGTGTTGGTATATATTACCATTGTTTGTTGAAAAGAAAGCATTTTGTACACTAAAAACTTGATTAGGTACGTAGCTATATCTACTTGTCCAACCTTTCACGCCTTCGTCAAAACTTAATGTTTCTGGTGTTAGGTTTACAGCAGAAGGAACCAAAGATAATGTATAGCATTTATTATGTATATCCCATCCGCCAACAGCTTTGCCACTACCTAAATCTAAAAATTTATCTCTAAAGAAATCATACATTCCATAGTTTGATATTTCCGTAAGTCCGTCTTGAGATAGTCTCATTACAGAACCTTTGTCTTTGTCTGTAAAGTATTTTCTATAACCATATACCGCAAAGCTTTCTGGATTTTGACTAATACCAAACTCTCCAGCGTAAGCAATTATGGCTCCAATAACAACGTTTGAAGTTGTTTGTACTGGTTGGCCTTCTTGTGTATAAATAGCGTCTTTATCTATAAGAGCTTTATTCACTTTACGCTCTTGAAATATAATTAAATTAGTGTCTTCGGCGTATAGCTTTTGTATACTACCTTTAGAAGGGTCTACAGTTCTTGTTATGTCTTCTCCAGAAGGAAATTGATTTGTTTGGTTTATGCCGGTTCTAGAATTTATAACCCCAGAATACATAATAGAACTCCCAAGCGTTTCGCTAGAGTTGTCTTCTGATTTTAAAAAAGCACGAGGAGATAATCCTGTTTGAACATTGTTGTATCCACCTCTTATTCTAGACTCTTCTACATACCAATCGTAATCGTCAGTAGTTATGGGAGCTATTTTTTTTAAAACGTATGTGTTATAGTATTTTATAGGAATTATTGCAGCCATACTTAGTTATTATTACTTGTTTTTTATTGTTTTTAATTTGGTCCAGTTGGTATAGGGGTAGCTGTTGGCGCTATTTGAGAACCTTGTGTTCCTCCTGACACGTTACTGTAAAAAGGAACTATAGTACCAGACACGTATGGTAATGAATATTTTGTTGATCCAGGACCAGCAGCTAAACTATACATTAGCTCTGCCTCCCATGTTTGACCACCAGTTGGACTAGAATAAGGCGCTTGAGTTATTTCTAATTTTAAATTCACTAAAGCACATTGTCTAAAGTCATATGAAGGTGTTGTGGTTGCATTAACCATTCCAGGGCATATTTCATTAGCTATTTGAGTGCTGTTTGCGCTAAAGGCAGACAAAGATTGATTAGTATATGTAAATGTTTCTGTAGATCCAGAACCTGTCTGGGTACTAACGCTAGCTGTAATACTAGATTCTGTAGTGTTTGTTGGAGTTGAAGGAAAATCACCTTGTCTACCAACGCCTGAGTTTACGTTTGTAACATCTACATTGAGAGCTTGATCCGTGACACCGTAAGTCTTTAACCTAACCCATAAATAAATTAAATTATTTTGCCAGTTTTGAAGTTGTCCAGTCCAAGTTGGTAAAAGAAGTTGGCTATTACCTACCAAAGAAGTAGTTAAAGAAGAACCAAAACCTGTGCCAGAACTATAAGCGGTTGTTACTACTGATCCAGAGTAACTAGCTTGTGATAATGTAAAACTAACCGATGTATCTACAGTTAATCCAGACGTGTCATTATTTCTAAACACAAAATCATAAGTAGTTCCAGAAACTAAAGGATACGTATTATTATTTGTTACTTTCATGTTAAAACCACAAGACCTATTAACGTTTCCGCTACTACCAGTTAAAGCAGTTAAAGGTATTTCAAAACGAGCACCTATGTCAACTGAGTTTGTATAAACAGTAGATACACTGTTCAACGTCTCTGTTAAAGAAACTATACTCCAACATTGATTTGCTCCACCTCGACTAGTTCCTAAAGTGTATTGGCCCCAGTTTCCAAAAGTAAGGTTATCTGTGTTTCTTGCGCTTCCATTTATTGCTCTCGGAGAGATATCTAAAACTCCTGCTCCTTCAATAACACCTTGTCCTCCGAATACCCACGTGGTATTAGAATCAAATACAGATTGAATCACAGCCGGTTGATAGATAACAGGATTATTATTAACCAACTCTAGTGTTAAAGTCTCGTTTGTTACCGTTGCACCATCTGTCCAGGCTATTGTACATATAAATCTTCCAGCATAGCTACTTCCAAGTTGTGAACCTGAGTCTGTGCCCACGCCATTTGATCCTGCGTAAAAAGTATCTGTTGTTTTTATAGCTATACTGCCAGTTGCTAAAATATCAAATGAAAACCTTTGATTAGCCCCACTTAAAGCGAAATTAGTTGTGTTGGGAGTTGATGCAGGTCCTGTAAAACTAGCGTTTGGTGGATAATTGAATACAGATATTAAACTTCCAGTAGCACCAGTATAAGTTGTACCATTAACAGTTGGATAAATATTAGAAGTCACATACGATCCAATAGGATTATTTTCTTCAAAATCAATAACCGGAGTTGTCATACCGTTTATTTCAGTATTCTCCCCTTGTATAGCGTTGTTTAAGTCTGATATTAAATCAGTAGTTGATGATTCGTAAAATATTTCGAAAGGAACTACTACTGGAGCAGTTTCATATACAGCTAGTGACATTCCCGCTGGATAAGGAAAATTACTAGTTCCTACTCCTGGAAGTGCAAAATTCTCTTCTTTAACACCTAAACTTGATTGAGTTGAAAATTGTGCTATATAAGGTTTTGTTGCTGGATCATATAGAGTAAAAGTATTGTATTCACCTGTTGTAGGAGCGACTGGTGGAATGCTAAAAGTTATGTCAGGAAACACGTCCTTTACAGTACCTATTAAGTCTGCAGTATCAGGACTTGAAGAAGGGTAAAACTGCCTATTATAAACGTAACTAGTGGGGGTGGTTAGAGTATCTGCAATTTGAAGTGTGTTTACAACTCTAGGCCATAATCTTTCGTCACTTGTAAACTGATCTTGCAAAGGACCTACTTTTTCTAAGTTTCTAGGTATTTTGTTTATATTGTCAGATATTAATGTTGTAAAAGCGGTTTCACCACGTTCTAAAACATTACCGTCAATAGGATACCCGTTTACAAAACCAGGTAAATATACGTTATAATAATCTTGTTGTAACTGCTTTATACCTATTCTATAGCTATAAAAACCTCTAGGATTTATATTATAAGTAGCAAACGTTTTGTCAACAGCTAAAGCTGGTTCAGTTCTTGTTGGACTAGTTTGTCCACTATTATCAAACAAATAAGTTGAGGCGATTTCATTTTTAGTAAAAAACGAAACAGCTCTAACTGGAGTATATAAAGCAGTTACACTTTTTATAGAAGTATAATCACAATATAAGCCTCTTAATTCTTTTTCTACAGCGTAGTAACTTTGATATGTTGTCGCAAAGTCAGGAAACAAAGGATTGCCACCAGCGCTGTACGTACCTGTTTGATATTTGTTATAGTTGTTAGCTGTGTATCTTAACGTGAGCTTATAGGCAACTCCAATAACAGGAGCTACAACAAAGGTAACAGTAACGTCATCGTCACCTGTAGCGTCACTTATAGTGTAATCCGTGGTTTTGATTAATTTTATCCAACCTGAACCTGTGTTTTTGTATAGTTCATAAGTATTAGTAGCTTCTTGCGTGTCTACGTATACTATGTTTGAGAACAACATTGTTAGATTGGTGTTTGGGGCAACTACTGTTTCGTTACTATAATCCCAAAAATATGGCAACGTAGGTATTGGCGCTGTTGCTGCGCTTACGGTGTAGTAGTTTCCTATAGCGTACACTCCTGGATAACCAGGGTTTACGTTGTTTGAATCTGCGGCTTCAGGAATACCAGGCGAATTAAAATTTAATCTTAAATTGTCACCATACCAACCTTGTATGTTATCTGCAAAAGATAATGCTTTGTAGTTTAGAAATATATTAGAACCTGGAACTGCGTTACCTAAAGCATCCTTTAGATCATCATAATTAGATAATATTATGTCAGTTTGTCTTCCGTATTTATCTGCTAAAATTAAACCAACTTGATAGTTTCTGTTTTCTTTTATAGAGTGTTGCGGATATTGTATAAATTCTTGTATTGTTTTATCTAAGCTATCTACAAAATAATTCAAACCTATAGGGGCTCCATTACTTTGCACAAAGTTACCATACATTACTCTATTACCACTAGTCTCTTGTGCTAAAGCCGTTACTGGTATTTTGTCAAAAACTCTTGTTGTTTGGTTTAAGGTTAAGGTTTTTAAAGGCAATGTAGATTGATAAGAATATTGATAAATATTTGTATTGTTCAAATTACTTACAAAAGCTTCATCAACAACTATACTTTCTATTACAGAAAAAGCTTGCGCATCAGATTCTTTAAACAAAATATCTATTCCTTTTATCTTATACTCGTTTAAAATATCAATAGTTGGTAGTTCTATGTTTAAGACCGCGTTATTAACAGAGTTTTGCATAAATTCTACAACAGTAGTTATAAACGCTTGATTTTCATTGTCATTGACAAATTGTCCTTGTTGTTCGGGTATAAAAACATCTTGACTAAAAGGCGCTGCCACCGAGTACTCATTGTCATCAAACTTAAATCTATAGCTAAATTTAGCAAACTTATCTTTTAAGTATTCTGGATCACCATTCCAACCGTTGTAGTTAGTGTTTTTAACACACCTAACAGCTCTACCTGCTAACTTTGGATCTGTAGCAGGTGCTGTTTCTACTGTGGCATTAGCAGAATTATAAACAATTTGCACGTAACTATCGTCAAGCGCGTCGCTAGTCCAATAATTAGTTGTTTGTAATATTTCTTGGAAAAAAGGAGATGTAGAAACTCTCTCTCCAGATGGCAATGCGCTAAAACCAAGAGTATTTGTTCCTTCGTTTGCAGGAACCGCAGGGTTTTGAATTTCCCATAATTCCTCTGATTTTAAAACCGTACCCGCTCCGGTATATGTGTTTCCAACAACGGTACCAGTAGCTGCCGATGTTAAACTAGATTCCCACTGTGCTTTTGTTAATACTTCGTAACCTACAGGTGCTAATCCTCTAGGGTCTAAAACAGCCCATTTGTTGTATAAAACTCCATAAGTAACCCCATTACCTAAGCTATTGCTGTAATAACACCAAGCCCCAGTTCCATTTGTGTTTGCTGTGCTCCAAGCCGCATCGTCTTGAGCGTTTTCTATAGTATCTCCGTTTCTATAGCGAGTTACAGATAAGTTTGAAGAACTCAATTCGTTAACACCCACTAAAACAGTACGTAAATCTTCAGCGTCACTCATTGTAGAAGGATGCGTAGCTGCGCTTGGCGTTATAACAGATCTTAAATTTACAAATTCTGGCGCTCTATAAGGAGCCCATTTGCATACAGATATTTGGTCTTCGTTAGAATAATAATTTAATGTTCTAGTTATATTTATTTTTCTTGGCGCGTTTCTATTATCAGTCCAAAACAAAAGATCTTCAATTAAATTAACTCCATATATAGGGTTTTGTGTAGAGAAATTTAAAAAATTACCTTCAACTAAAACGGTAGAGCTGTTTGAAGCTATGCTATACCTTTCTATAGTCATAATCCATGAGGTAGTGTCAGTAGGAAAAACATCAGCAATTCCAGTGTAATTTGTTTTAAAGAAATAAATCACAGAATTAACTTCATCAATTATTTTACCAATTATTTCTAAATTAGCTTGACCACCTCCATTGTATATTTTAGTATTACCCAACACAGATTCTAAAGAACCAACATCACTTCCTTCTGATCTAGATACCGCTACGTTTAAAGCATCTCTGTACACATTACTTGGAATTAATCTCTCGTCCAAGTCTTTGTTCATTTTAGATTGTATGAAACTGTTTTTAGACTCTGCCATTTAATTTAATTTTTTATCCATTTAGACTTACCTCTCATTACTTGAACTATTTCATCAAGCTTTATATTAGATAATCTTATTTTAGCGTTTCTTAATTTAGCACTTTTTTCTTTCTTTAATCTTTGCACAACATATTCCGGCTGATTTATTCTAACTGAAATCAAAGCATGTAATATATAAGCGTATATAGCATCTTCAGCTAACTTAGGAACTCTACTATCTAGGTCATATGCTAAACCATCAGACACATATTCTAAAACTATCAATCTATCCACTAAATTGCTTGAAAAAGATATTTTACCTTCTCGCTCGTTTATATTAAACCAACCATTAGTTTGTGCGTATTGAGGCTCCATTCCATACATTTGGCCATAAGCTCCACCAATAAATCCTCCTAATTCGCCCCAATTATATGCCCACATATCATTAGTGAAATCATTAGCAAAATTACCATTAATAAAACTATCATTAGCAGTGTGCCATCTTTCTTGTGTAATTGAAGTACCTTCTAAATCATTACCAAAATTATCTTGAGTAGGTATACCTGCAGAATCTTGCGCTTGAGTATAGTAAGGACTTATAGTTAAATTATTAGCAGGGTATATAGGTCTTTTAACGCCTAGATCATCAATAAACGACATCTTAACATAGTTAACCATGTCTTGAGGTAGTATTAACGTTAAACTAGCTGGCACAGTTAGTTCTGCGGATTTAATACTTTTTAGTGTATCATAGCTAAACTCTTGCATTGCTCTTTTAGTAAAAAATATTACATCAGTTCTTTTAGCGTCTTGTAAAAGTTTGTGTTGTCCTACGTATCCTACTAAAAAATTACTTACAACGTCATTTAATGTAACGTATTGATAACTTCCGTAATTGTCTTCTACAGTTTCACCGTAAGCTTTTTCAGCTTCAGTGTTACCATATTTACCTCCACTTAATATTTTTAACTGTACAACAACATAAGCGTTAGCTACTGGCGCTGCTGTTAAAGTTATAGTTTTACCATTTGTAACTTCTAATTGAGTGATCCACTCTGACCAGCTTCCAGCTAATCCTGTAGAGCTAGTGTAAACTTTAAAATTATTTAAACTATAATTAACATCGGTAGGATTCCAACTTGTTAAACTTCCTAATATAAGATCAGTATCAAAATCAGTTGGAAATGTTTGACCACCACCATTTGCGGCAGCTCTAAATCCTTGAGAACCTTGAAAATATTGTTGTGCGTTTTCAGTTACTAATCCGTTGCTTGGTGGTTGTATTGCCATATCTTATTAATTTCTTTCGTTTTGATTTTCCATAGCTATTTCTTGAGTTGCAGCTTGAACTATTTGAGGATCTTTTATTACAACTCCAGCATATAGTAATATTTTTAATATAGTACTAGTTTGCTCAGTTATGTCTAATTCAAAGTTAACCGAACTAGCTGGGTCATAAACGTAGTAACCAGTTGCGGAAGAAAAATTCCAAGCTACATCTGCTGGTTTTCTAATATAAGTAACTTGTACTTGGTTGTTAATAGTTTGAGGATATATAGTTATTCTGTTTTGTTCATAAAAACAAACAGGAAAATGCTCAGTAGGTTTGCTTATAGGTGACATATTAAGCATAGCTAGTTCGTTTCTTTGAATTTGCTCAACTTCTCTGTCATCTCTATATAATATTGTTCCTAATTTGTAAAAATCATTAGGGTATAAATTTATGTTTAACGTACTACCAGCTCCAATAGGCGTTGCGGGCACCGTAGAGGTATCAGCACTAAATATACCACCTGTAATATCCCAATTAGCGTTAGCATAAGGAATAGCGGCTGTGCCAGTGGGTGTTTCTATAGTAACAACCGTAGTAGCGTTTTGTACTTGAGCTTGTGTTATTGTAGTTAAAGGATAACCTGTCGCTGTTGTCGACGTTAAAAATGTTTGAAATCCGCTTGCTACATTTGAAGATGTTGGTATAGCAAAAAAAGCTGGAGTAGTTCCAACTGCGGCATTGTAAGTACAATCTCCTATTTTTTTAAAAGCATCTAGCTTTTCTTGTACGTTTTTATAGCGATTTCCATATTCGCTATCATTTTGTGGCACGCGCATTTGTTGATTAATAGTTTGAAAATAATCATCAATAGTCTCTAGTTGGACTTGTGTTGCTATTTTATTAAACTCGTCAGGAGTAAGATAACCTCTTTGCTCTTTGTTTATTATTAATAAGACGGTTTTGTAAACCTGATCTACGTTTATTGCCATTTGTATTTTTTATTATAATATTGGGCCCGAGTAAACGAGCCCTATATTAGTATTACATGTTATTTGAGTTTTTTCTCGATAGACTTGTAAACTTCTAACCCTTCATCAGTCTTTAAAAAGGCTGCAAATTCAGAATAAGGGTTTTGATCAAAAGGAACTGTTACTAGTTTCTTTTTATTAGTTGCCCATAAGAAAGTTCTTTGGTCTGGAGACAATGTTATTATACCTAATTCAACTGCTCTAATCGCAAAGTTTCTTAGTATAACGTTTTCATCATTAGCTAAGTCAATAAATAACTTAGGGTTTCTTTTAGCAAACATTAATAGGTCTCTTTTTATTTCTTTAGAAGCCATTTTACCCACTTGTGACCCAAGCTCTACTCTTAATATAGCCTCGGCTTGATCTATGTCCATTTGTTGCGCAGCGTTTAAAGCGTGAATTTCTAATTCAATATTGTATAGTTCATCTTCAGCTACAGCTATGTTATCATGTTCCATAAATAAACGACCACTTAACGGGTGGTATATTGATAACAGTTTTTGTAATGTTTGTAATTCTTTTTTAACCATTAGCACACCGTCTGTAAAAGTTATGTGTCCCATAGTTGATTCTCCTTTTTGCTCATCTACAAAACAAGACTGCTGGTTAGTTGCAAATCTTATTTCTCTTTGAGAATTTAAAATAGGATCAAAATATAGTAATGGATGTTTTCTAGTATGTTTACTAGGTATTGTTAAAGTTAATGGAGTTTTTCTTCCTGATAGAAAATAGTGTCTATCTTTTATTTCCCAATTTTTTGGGGTTTCTTTTTTATTTGACATAATATAATATAATTAAATAGTTTAAAAGTAATAGTTACCCCCGTTAATATAACGAGGGTAAAAATTACATGAATTTTCTAGATTCCTCTGAATAATACAAAGTTGTTTCTAGCTTGTGTTACTAAACATCTTTCAGATAAGAAGTTTACTTCCATTGCATCTAATGAAGAAGTAAATGCACCACCAACAGAACCTGTTAGCCATGATTTCATTCTTCTATCGTCAGCTTGTGAAGCTCTATATCTTACGTGTAAGAAAGGACGTCTAATGTTTGTACCTAAAATTTGATCATAAACAGTAGAAGTTCCAGCAGGAACTAAAATTCCTTCAATAGAAGCAGGTCCAGTTAAAGCACCTCTTGTAGAAGCATCATTTAAGTATTTCCAATCTGTTTTATAAAAATCATAAGAACCTCTTCTGAAACCACTAAAACCTAAGTTTAAAGCCATTTCTTCAGAGTTTTCGAATAAACCGAAAGCAGTACCACCAGAGAATCCTCCAGAGATAGAAGCTAGCATATCATCAAAATCTAAAGCAGTGCTTCTGTTTAAGAATAACATGTTTTCTTCAATTGCTCCTTGAGTATCAAGGTTTTTAAGTATTGCATCAAAAGAGTCTAATCCAGCAGCAGCTGTAAAGCCTACTTGCACGTTACCACCATTTTGTATAGCAGCAAATAAACCTTCTGTTCCTCCATTTTGAGCAGGAACTGCACCAGCACCAGCGTTTAATTCACCTTCAACCATTGCCATTTCTAGGTAATCTTCAAATCTAAGTCTTGTTTCAGACTCAGCTTTTAGATACCATAAATAACCTCCAGTTCCATCTTCAGTAGAAACTTCTACCCAACCGATCTGAGCAGTGTCAGAACCGTTTACGGTGTATTGGCTTCTAATTATGATAGGAGAATTTGTGAATGTAGTAAATGCAGGATCTACAGTTACCATAGGGTTTAACAAGTTACCTGCACCAGTAGAAGCGTTTGCTCCAACTGCAGCATTTGCAGTACTTGATCCTTTTTGGAAATCAGAACCGTATACAAATATTTTAACAGGGTTTCCGTTAGCAATACCGTTAGCAGCTAAATTAGCTCCTTGGTATACTTCAACAATCAGCTGTCCAGCTCCTGCACCAGCTTGCGCTGTGTTAGATGCTGTTACTAAACATTTTGCTTCGTTACCGAAGTTATCCATTACAACTATTGTTGATAAAGGGGAAACAACGTTAACGATTTGTGGCGCGACACCAACAGCAGTTACAGGAATTGTAATTGTTGCAGCTGCACCACCAGCACCTGCTACTACGCAGTTGTTGTATGATATGTGTAATCTTTCTTGTTCTGACCAAATTACTTGATCAGATGTCATTGGCATCTCAGCTCCAACCATTCTTAAGAAACCTGATAACGTTCTGTTACCATATCTCTCTACTTCTTGCTCGTAAAGCTCTGGTAAATATTGTTGTGAAAAATTCACACCATTTGCACCAGAAAAGTTTAAATAATTAGTTGATAATGCTTGTTGCGACTGGGATGGGATAATACTCCCAAACTGTGGACTTAAAGCCATAATTTTTGTTTTTTTTTAGTTAAATTTTCTTGTTTTTATTTTTAATTTTGATGAATCCAATCCACTAATAGCTTTTACTTTTAATCCGTTTATAAAAACATTTCCATCGGCAACTTGCCTAGGTCCGTCTTGTGATGGGTTTTTGGAAGATGTGATAATGTCTTTGACACCGTCAGCTTTTCCTTGCTCGTAAAAATGATGAGCGATTTTATCAGCATTCATAGCAGCATACATAGCTTTATGATACCCAGCTGGATCTACAATTTCACCTTTATCGTTGGAATATTTTCCAACAAAGTTCTGTACATCTGCTTGAGTTTCACCAATTTTACTAGGATCTTTTACTCCATATCTAAATTTTTTATCTCCAACGTTAAAATCAAAACCTTTGAATTCTTCGCTAAATAGTTTTTTAGTATTGTCTCTAAAGTCACCGTGTAATTTTGTAGCAATTTTTTGCTGCTCTTTGTAGCGGTCATAAAAGCTTACTGCTTCTTGCTGTTCTTGAGTAACGCCCGGTCTCAACTTGATCTCGTCGTAATATTTACTCTTAGAACTTTCTAAAAAGCTTTTAGCATTTGCAACCTCTTCTTTAAAAGCAAGTTTTTTCTTTCGAATATGCCTTGCTTCGTCCACTTCCTCGTCAAAGTCAAAATTATCTTCTATTAAAAAAGAAATTTCTTCTTGATCTAAATGTGGTTTTGTTGTTGTATAGTATTCTTTAAGAACTTGTGTAGGACTTAAAGTTGTATAGTCTTTATTTAGCGAAACGTAATCTTGTACTGTTCCACCAGTTTCTTCCATAAAATTAACTAGTTTTTCGATGTTTTCTGGTAATTGTTTACCTAGTACTTTTTCATCTCTAACTGCTTCTTTTATTTCTTTTGTTACTTGTTTAGCTTCCTGTGTTATTTCTTGGATTGGTGAAGCTTCTTCAGAAACTTCTTCGGGCTTTGGTACTTGTTTGTCCACCTTAGCGCTATCTCCGGCTTGTTCGCCCATAACCATTTCCTTTGTTTCTCCGATTTGAATGGCATCCTCTTCTGGTTTAAGAGTTGGTATATCTACCTTGATAACTTCTGGGATTAATTCTCCAGTTGCTTCGGGTTTTGATAAATCAACTTTTGTTATATTGTTTTCTGATTGTTGACCTAAGTTTTTAGGTGTTTTCTTTTTAGACTTTATTTTAAAGTCACCTTCCTGCTTAACAGGTTCGTTTGTTTGTTCTGACATGATATGATATTATATGATTATTAATTTAATTAATTAAGGCCAAATTGTGATAAATCTTCGCCAGCACCTTCAAAGTCTACTGGTCCGGAATCATTTTGTCTTTGGTTTATTAATTGACTTTGTTGTGTTCCTTGTAATTTTACTCTTTTATCTTTACGATCTTCAACTTGTTGTTCTTTGTTATCTTCTTTTCCTATTTTCATTTGAGCCAATTGTTTTTGGTATTCAAATTCTTGAGCTAATATTTGAGATTTTATTTGCATTTCAGTTTGCATTCTTTGCAATTCAAATTGAGATTTAGCTTGCTCTATGCTTACTTTTTGCTCTGTTAAAGCTTGTTGTTTTTGAACCTCAGCTAAAGCAACTTTTTCCGCTGTCTTTGCTTGAGCTTCACCTTGAGAAGCTATAATTTGTTTTTGCTGCTCTTGATCTCTTTTAATTTTCTTTTTGCGTTTTTGTTTAAGAAGCTGATTAGCTAATTTAATGTTTTTTATTTGACGTATGTCTATAGCGTCTTCTAAGTCAATACCTCCGCCTTGTAACGCTATTTGAACATTTTGCTCTAGCATTTGCTGCTCTTCTTCTTCTGGTTCTAATTCTAAAAATATACCAAAGTCATGAAGATTTAAATTACTTATTTCAGATAAAGTTTTAGCATTGTATACAGATACACTTTCTAACAAAGCCTTATGAGTCAAAGGAAAACTTAGTACATCTACCATTTTTAAAGATATGTTTTCACATATTCTAAGAGCTAAATAAAGACTAGCTTGGTTAATATGTTTAGTAGCAATATTAGATTGATTAGCGGCCATCTTAGCTAGGCCTACTAACGCGTCTTTGTCTGGTAAACTACCATCTCTAGCTTCATTAAGCCCTGTTACGTCTCTTATCATTTGCAGGTAGTATTGATAAGTCTGTATAAGACTTTGCAGTTTAGCCCCACCTGATGAAGATGATAATTCTTGTATAGGTATTTTACCTCTATTTAAATCACCGTCTTGAGTTAAGGATCTACCAACTATAGAACCAGTTTGGAAATACATGTTAAGTGCCTCTGCTGGATTATAATTTGTACCATTACCTAAATCAACCTCAGCTAAACCATCCATATCTAAAAACACACCATCAGGTACTAGTCTTGCTAATACTTGCTGCATTTTTAAATGAGTAAGCTGAATCATATCTGCAAACCCTGTAATTCTACTTACAATTGATTCTATTCTACCTTTATACATTCTTGGAGCACATATAGCATAATTCATTTCAACTTTAGTTGAATCAGCCATTGGTCTTGTCATGTTTTCAGCAATCTCCCACTTTAGCATTGTGTTTGTTCCGAGTACTTTTGCACCGCTATATAAAACCTCAATACTTCTTGAAACTTTTTTAAATGTATCAGCCTCTGGTGGATCAAACATATCAGTCTTTTGGATTATTTTTTCTAATCCATTTTCTGTTTGTTTTAATTTAAAAACTTGATCATGATAAGTTTTATATTCAAAATACATTACCTGAACAGTGTTGTTATCATAATTACCCCAACCAGTTATGTACTGTCTATTACCTGGCATTTCTTGAATTCTTTGTAATTCTTCAGGTGATATATTTGGAAATTCTTTTTTTAATTCAGGTATAGTTAACGATCTAACTTCACCAACATAATATATATCTTGAAAATTTGGATCTTCAGTGTAAGAATATATCATATGAGCAGGGTCCACATAGTCTACAACTATACCATTTGCTTTATTAAATGAAGTTTTTGTAGCTGCTATACCACATGTTACTAAGTCATAATTTATTCTACGCTTTGTTAAATCCCATTTATTTTTAGCTAGAGTAGTACTTATAGCTTCTTCTTCTGCTATTTCTATAGCTTGCTTATAACTTAATTGCATATGCAATTCTAATTCATCTTCAGACTCAGGTAATTTATTTAAAGGTACGTTTGAGCTTTGAAAATTTGTACCTAATTGATTCATAGCATCAGAAAGCATTTCTTTTGCATACATATCTTTTGCTAAATTAGTAGCATAATTTGTTCTTTTCTGTGTTGAATAAGGATCTTGAGAAAAGGCTTTTATTTCAAATTTTTTATTTGATATACCGTTTACAACTATGTCAACAAATTTAGAAATAACTGGAACTGGTTTCCAGTCTAAATTAAGATAAGACAAGTCACCGTTTATAGATAATTCATCTTTATATTTTTGAACTGATTGCTCACCCCTAGCATATAATCTTAAGTTATGATAATTATTCCAACTAGTAACAAATCTATTACCGTTTGTCCTACCTTGGTTGAACCACTCTGTTTCGATAGCTGAAGCTACCTGTGTTCCATATTCCAAAGAAGACTTTTCCGCTTCAGGTACTACCTGACTAGGAAAGGCACTGTTAGAGTTAGTGTATATTTTTGACTTCATTTATTGAATTATTTTTGACATTGATCCTTTGTTGTTAAACTTTTTAATACCTAGATCATAAACTTTTCTTTCAACTACAGGGTTTGGTCTATATTTATTTTTATTGCAAGCCATCACAGCTAGTCCCGAGCTTATAGAAGCATCATGAGTTGTTCTATTATTTATATTAAACTTAGCCCAGTCTTCTAAAGTCCTTTGAAAATACATGTCTCCATAATTCCCGTTAACTTTTAAGCCTATGTGTTCATCTATGTAAGATTCTATTGCCGCGGCGTGAGCCTGTTTAATATCTTCACTTGAATTAGGTATTCCACCTATTTCTCTTTCTGTAACAGATAATTTGGTGTATATTTTATCTGGCCTGTTCATTGAGTAGCCTCTATAGCCTCTTCTTTTAAAATAATACAAAAGCCTAGGTTTATTATTTTCACACAATATAGGCATGCCATAAAAAATACAAGCCATCAAAACGTCTTCAAAGAATATTTCAGCAGTTTGTGGCCTAGCTATGTATTCTAAAAAGAAATGATTAGGCGGATGGTTTTCCATTGAAAATTTCGTTAAACCATGTAAAGCGCCATTTGATCCTCTACCATCTACTGTACCTGATATATCATAACTATCACAACCAAAAGCGCCCATGTGCTCGTTACCTGGATATTTAGTGCCTTGTTTTATTATAAGTTTGTTTTGTAAATTAGATGATGGTATCCATGATACAAAAAATCTTCCACTTGAATTAGGTGTAAAAATAACAGAACCATCCTTGATTCCATTAACCCATTGAAAGTTTCCTTGAGTAACGGTATTGTTTATTTTTGAATCTGCGTTCCAGTCTATCTGTTCGTATATCTTAGTTAGATTAAACAAAGATGATTTTGCTTCATCTCTAAAAGCGTGTTCCTCTGTTCTTGGAAATTGTCTGTAAAATTCATTTAAACCATCTTGATCTCCTTTTAATCCATCAACTTCATTTTGCCAATACTCTATTACACCTATTTTAATTTTAGTCCCATGAGGGTCTTCGACATTTTCTTTTGGTGTGTCGAATACAGGTATGCCATAAGAATCAATGTATCCTTCGTAGTTCCATTCCATAGGTATGAACAAAGAATAGAGTCCTGAACGAGTCTGTCCATTGGAGTTTCTTTTTGTAACATCTGAATCATAGTATAATTTTTTAAAATTAGCACCTCCTTTATCTAAAGAGTTTGATGTTGATCCCATCATGCATTTACCAATAATCTTACTACCTAGTCTTAGTGTAGTTTTTGTTACACGCCAGTTATTTAATATATTGTTTGGTCTTTCCCACTTACCTGACTCATCATGTACTAAAAGTTTTAGTTTTTCACCATCATAAGCATTGTCTCCAGTGTTTTTCCAATCTATAGTTGTGTCTAGTCCAGCAAGATCTTCTGGTTTATCTGTGGAAACTATAGATCTTCTTGTGAATTTAGAAGCTGGCACACGATATGCTAATTCTGTTTTAGGGCGATCCATACCATCTTGTATGGGTTTGAAAAAGAAAGGATAATTAACTGATATTGGCACTACCTTATCTGTAAACATTTTCTTAGCATCAGCACCTGATTTTGATAATATACCAAAACGTGCATCGGTTGATATTGTTGCCATATTAACGCATTCACCGGATGCCATAAACGAAAAGCCTGAACGTCTGTTTTTAAGATAAGACATACCGTAACATCTGTTATCAGCTATGCAAGCAGCCCAGAATATAAAAAAAAGACGGTTTGACTCTCTAAAGTCTGGTTTACCAACATCAATCTTTGACCATTGTAAATACATGTAATGAGTGCCAGTAATGTAAGTAGTAATGCCTTTGCTAACAAACCAAAATCCTTTTTCGCGTCTTTTAAATTCTTCGTCAATATAGTCATACCATTTTTCTTGAAAATCTTCTGGATATTCTCTCCAATCAAATACGGTTTTTATTTTCTTTAATACTTTAGGTATTTCAGTTCTTGTCCACTTGTCGCTTTCAAAAACATGAACCTCGTGTTGCTTAGGTAAAGCTATTTTAAGGTTTTGAATCTCATATATTTCACCTATTTCTCCAGTTTTAGATATAACAACCATATCATGATCTTCGTTGTATCCATACTTCCATTTTTTATACCTATTCATCTGCTTAAGAATCTTAGGTTTAATATGATCGGGTATTACCTTGTATAAAGTTTGTTTGTACATTATTTAGATCTTCCTTCAGCAAAGCCTCGAAACGTAGTTTCTTTTTTAGCTTCTTTTGGTTTTTCTTCTAACATATTCTTTTCTTCTTCAATGCGATTAAGTATTTCAAAAGCATCAAATATAGCTAGCTTTTTAGTTGCTGCTGCGTTTTTTAATCTGTCTGCTGATAAATCTTCGCTTGAACCTAGTATAGGTTCTTTAGCTACTTTGATTAATTCTTCAACTGCTACTTGCCCAGCTAGGATTATACTTTGTTTGGTTTTTTTGATTTCCATACTTAATTACAATATCATTTGATTTCATACAATATAAACGCTTTTCATTAACTATAAAGTCATACTCACCGTTAGGCGTGTAACCTACAGTGTCACCCTCGTTAATTCCTAGCGCTTCTAATGAGCTATTACCTATTTTTAATATACCAATAAGACTTTGTTCTTTTTCAACCTTAAATTTATCATTATTTTTTAAAGGTTGTATAAAACATCTATCATTTATAGAGTTCCATTTGTTTTTTCTTTTGTATAAATACACTTGATCCAACGAACAAAAATATTTGTTATCTTTAAAGTAAGACCTTGATTTTTTCTTAACACCTTTTACATCATAAAAAGTTCTAAAAACATTGTGGTGTATTAATATTAAATCTCCTTTTTTAACATTAGTTTTAAAGGCTAATGGTGTTTCTATAACTTTAGCAATATTATTAACAAATTTATAGCTTTCTATTTTTGTATTTAATATTACTTCAACACCACTTAGGTTTATTTTGTTATCATAAGTTTCACCAACTGGTTCTACTATGAAATCATATAAACTTTTCATTAATACTTAAGATCATACTCAACGGATATAGCCATGTTAGAGTTAAACTTTTTCCATGGCAATACCTCGTCGTTTTTTTTAATATGTATATTATAAGAATTGTCTGAGTCTTTAAAAAGTATGTGTGATATTATATGACCACCATAGACTTCTTGACCTACAGAGTAATGCATAGCATCGTTTTTGTAGTCAGACCCAATACTAATCTTTCTTATATTATTCTGCATCTTCTTTTTCGATCTCAACGTAAGAACCATCTTTAAGATCAATATTAACTTGACCATATTCTTCTTCTAGTTCTTTTTTAGTAGCTTCAATTTCTTTAGATAGCTCAGCTATTTGACCGTGAACATTTTGTTTTTGAACGTCTAGTACTCCTAAAGTTCTTAACCCTTCAGTTAATTTAGCTTGTTGCTCTTGAACAGTTTTTAATTGTTCTTCAGTAATCATTGCTTTAATTTTTTCTTCTGCTTTTTTCATAATTTAATTTAATTTGATTTTGTTTATTATTGATTTTGCTAATTTATATGTTCCTAGCGAGAACCATGCTACTAATACTAATCCTAAAAAAGAAACTGGATTTAAGTAAAGATTTGTAGCGGTATCAAATGGTAGCAGATTTACTGCAACCAAACACACCACTAAAAGCATTGTTAATTTTTTCATTTAATTTTATTTAATTGTTATTAATCTACTTATTTATTATTACCTATAGATTTGAATTTTTCCGCTCCTCTAGAACCAAAGTAAGCCACATAAACTGTTGTTACTAAAGTTTTTAATAAACTTATCCACTCTTGTTCTACTGTAAATGATAATGATTCATGACTATCAACCCATATAAATGAGATAGTCATTATAGATAAAAAAATTAAACACATTGGTCGCGTGTTTTTAGAAAGCCATGAGTCGCTTTTCATATCGCTCTCCCAGCGTTTTGAGACTTCTTGCATCTCTATCATGTCTTGTTCTAATAACATCAATGCTTTTTCTTTAAATTCTGTAGGTAAATCTTTGTCTTTAGTTATTAAATTTTTAACTAAACCAAAAACTCCTGCGCTTGGTAAGACATCGCTTGCAATGTCAATAATACCTGGGGCAGCTTTGCTTAAAAACTGCCCAACTTTGGTATTTTTGAATTTTTTACTCAATTATCCTCTTGATATTGGTTTATTTTTACTTGCAGTTGTTGTTTGTGGTGGAACATTACCATCTCCATCATCATCAAACACGTTAGATAAATTAAAATAAGTTTTACCTGACGCTGTTAAATCTCTTGATTTTTGAAAGTGAGCTTTTTCGTTTTCCTTTTGATAGTATTTATCGCTATAAGAAGTTGCTCCTGGAGCTCTTCTCCCACTTGCGTGACTACCGTGATCAGGTTGAATCATGTCTATCGCTTGTGTACCAATGTCTCCTAGCAATCTTGTTCCAGTTCTAGCTACTTTTTTAATAGTATTTAAAAATCCTTCCGCTGGTCCTTTTCCCATTATAGAGTTTACTTTAGCAGCTCCTTTTGTGTAACCGCTAACTCTTGCTGGTCCAAAGTTTTGAGTGTATCCAGATGATCTTCCTGGTCCTTCGTAATCTTTTTTAGATTTTGAATCGTCTCCTTTTTTTCCGCCGAATTCAGCAGGTCCTGCAGTTTGTTTGTTTTCATCTATTACTGGTCCGTCTTCTGATAATTCTTTTGATTCGGCTGCACCTTTTCTTTTGTATGCACCCATTTTTTCTTCTGCCATTTTAATTTTTTTTAATGTTTATTATTTATTATTTAGTTTTATTTCTTTTTTGTAAGGTTCTATTTCCCAAGGTTGTTTTGGATCGCCAGAGGCCATATGCTTGTAATCTATTTCTTTGCCTTTCCACCAGACAACTTGTTTACCTGCACCGTTTTCTCCGTAATCTAAATCTCCTCTCTTAAACTGATTAACATGTTCCATTTCATGAGTAAGAGTCTGTAACTTTTTATAAGGATCTTTCTCATCTTCATTAAAAACAATAGATCCTGTTTTAAGCGTTCTAGCGTAAACTGGATCATCACCCATATCTCTTTCAAACATCGGAGTGCTTAAAAGGTCTAAATTAAAAGGTGAATTGATTTTAAAAGCCATATTATTTTTTGTAAGGAAATCTATTGTTAAACCATTCTTGGCGGTTATTGCAGCCACAGGGTAAATTAAGACCATCAGACACTTTGTCTACAATGGTCTTAATACCTGTTTTTTTAGTGAATTTTGCTATACTATCGCCTAATCCTCTAGATTGCATATTACGCTATTGTAGCAGTAGCTATAGTGAATGATCTAAAGTACATTTGTAATGGAGTACCAGCATCATCAAGTCCTAATTGAACTGTTGATTGAACTCCACCTGGGTTAGCAGTCATTGCAGCGTACACAGCTTTGTCTGGACTTTTAGATCCAAGAGTAATTGTTGGAATTGCAGCCGCGCTTGGAGAAGTACTACATAGAATTGAAATAACTCTAGCTCCGTAAGTTACAGCAAGTTGATTTGGATCAGTTGCTGCGCCACCAGCAGCAGCTTGAATACCTACAGCTCCTTTTAATGTTATAGAAATAATACCTGTTACATCTGCGTATACTACACTTTGGATGTCGTCCGCGTTAACTAATTGAGGACCTGATGCTAAGATTCCAGCAGCGTTACCGTTGTCTGAAATGTTAAATTTTAAAAATTTGTTTACCATGATAATTGTTTTTTAATTGTTTTTTTGGTTTGGTTTGTTTTTTTTGATTTAGCAGTTTACTCTGTTTATGAATTTGCTTGGATTTTATCGCTAATAGCTTTTTCCCAATCTTCTACTTTGTCGTTATTATTTCTGTCAGCTATACCTGCTCTAGCGGCACCATGATGCTTGTCATCATATTTAAGATCTCCAGCTAGTTTAGATATATGCTTTTCGTCAGATGTCATGCTTGAGTCACTGTGACCATGAGCATTGTCATAATCTACATCTTCTTTAAGATATTTCATATGTGCTTGATCGTCTCTTCTAGCAGCTTCAAAATTACTTGAAGTTACTTTAGTATGTCTATGATAGTTTCCTGTGTATGAACCTGTGTGTCCTTTTTTTGTTTCCATATTTATTTTTATCTTCCTACTATTATATCAGCCGCTGTCACAGTTGTTAGTGATGTAACGTAATCTACAGCCACTGGTAATATTGTTCCAGCTTGAACCCCTTTAAACTCTATTGCTTGAGCAGATACCGGTACTCCATCATTAACCGCTGTAATAACAGCTTTGGCATCAACTGATCCACCAGCTCTACCTGCTTCAACTACTGTTATTATGTCACCTGGGTTATAACCTGATCCAGCAGCTACAATTGCTAGTGATTGTATAACGCCACCAGTTTGTGTTATAGTTACGGTTAAACCTTGAGCCATATTGTTTGAGCATGTTGTAGTTGTTGTTATAGTGGTATAGTTTGTACCGCCGTTTGTTGGAACGCTGATAACGTTAACAGAGTTTAAACTAGTTCCTCCTAATATAACTGATATGTCACCCGTTGCTCCAACGTATAATACAGAGCTGTTTAAGTTAGTTCCTAATACTCCTGTTTGATTTTGAAAAACCCAAGCAGGCGCAGCGTTTGGAACGCCAACTAAACCTGTTAAAGGCATAGCTCTTCCTATAAATGAATCTGATGTTCTAAATAATCCCATTTTTTATATTTTAATATTCGTTACCTTGAGCACATAAAACAGCGTTTAGACCTTTAAAAGGTACCGGAGCTTTCAATATTTGCATGCCTGTTATTCCTGAGCTTGAGCCCATACCATGAGGTCTGTCTTTTTGATCTAGAGGCCCATCCCATATATGAGATTCACCAACTACACCTACTTTTTGACCTGGTTTTAATTTTTCCATTGATGGATCGTACTTTGTGTCGTGCATAATTAATTTTTTAAATTATTATCTTTATTTACTTCATATATAGCTTTTGTTAAAACTTTATCTATGTATGAATTTCCTTTTATTATTTTGTTTCTTCTTGTGCTAGTAGGTAATTGTTCCTCTCCTAGCATAATTTTATATATTCTGTTTATAAGTTGTTTACCTTTAAAAGAAACTTTGTATATATTGTATTTTTGAGTGGTTCTATTTCTATTTCTCCACACCCTTATCCAATCGTCTTTTATTAATCTACTCCATCTTCTATTGTCCCAACTATAAGAATACACGCCTAGTTCAAAATCTTTTTTTGTAAACAAATCTATACAATCTAAGTAAACTAATAATTCTAAATCAGCCTCTCTCAGGTTGTTGTTTTTGGAAGCCCATTTTCGTATTATACGGTAATGTTTTAGCAAATTAAGATTTTTTAAATCTTCTGCTTCTAGCTTTTTCATAAAACAACAACCACGTCTTGAGACTTGATGACGTGATATATTTCATTTTCAATACCTATCTTGTGACCAGCATGCCTATCATAAAATATAGTATCTTTTTTTTTAATTCCTATTACTTCACTTCCTACGTCAATAACACTAGCCTTTATGTATCTAATGTCATCTCTGTGAAGTTCTGCTAAAAGTAAACCACCTTGTGTTTCAGTAGTTCCTTCTTGTATTTTTTGTATTATTAAATTTCTACCTATTGCTTTCATCTATTCTCATATTATTGATTACACAATCAGTAGATAATATTGTAATAGCTACAGAAGCCGCGTTAACTAGTGCACTTTTTGTTACTAGCAAAGGATCTATAATTCCTGACTCAACCATATTTACCATATTTCCTGTAACAACATCTAATCCTACTCCAATTTTTCTTTTTTGTTTTAACTCAGTAAAATCAATACCTGCATTGCTAAGAATTATTTTAAAAGGTGCTTTGATAGCTTCTAGTAATATTTCTTCGCCTTTGTTATTTGCTTTTATAGAGCAAGCAGCATCTAATAATGCAATGCCGCCTCCAGGAACTATACCCTCTTTTATCGCGGCTTTAGTAGCACAGATAGCGTCTTCAACTCTATCTTGCTTTTCTTTTAATTCAATATCAGAATTAGCACCAACTTTAACAATAGCAACCTTAGCTGATAATCTAGCTAATCTCATTTCTAAACCTATTGTCACATGAGCTTTGTTTTTCTTTTTAAGATCTTTTTTTATCTTAGTAATAATATCCTGAATTTCTTCTGATATTTTTTCAATTTGAATTATAGTTTGATCTGAGCTAGAAACAACCTTTTGACATTGGCCTAAATAGTCTATTTTAATAGCATTTAAATCATCGCCTAGGTCTTCGTTTATTATCTGAGCGTTAGTTAGTAAAGATATATCATTTAGTATTTCTTTTCTTTTTAACCCATAAGCTGGGGCATCTATAACATTTACTTTTATATTACCTTTCATTTTATTCATAACTAAAGCAGATAAAACACCAGGTTCTACATCTCCAATTATCAATAAAGGTTTATTGTTTTTTATTACATACTCTAATACTGGTTGAATTTGTCTTATTGACTCTACTCTAGATTCTATAATTAATACTAAAGTATTTTCTAATTCTGCAATGTTTTTTTCTTTATTTGTAACAAAACTTTGATGAGAGTAACCTTTTGGATATTCTACACCTTCTACTATTTCTACTTCTGTAATACCACCTTCAGCAGGTTCCATTATTACAACTCCAGTTTCTCCTACTTCTCTAAATGCATGACCTATAAGTTTACCTAGCTCTTTATCGTTGTTTGTTGATATTGTAGCTATTTGGTCAATCATGTTATCTTTAACTGATATACTTTTATCTTTTAAAAATTTAATAACCTTATCTACACCACTGTTTATTCCTTTTTTTAAATCTCTATCGCTTGTCTTTAAGTCAAAACCATAAGATTTACTTAATATAGCATGTGCTAATACTGTAGCTGTTGTGGTTCCATCGCCAGCTTCTTTTACTGTTTTTCTTGCTGCTTCTTTCAATAAAGTTGCACCCATGTTTTCAACAGAATCCATTAGTATAATTGAATCAGCAACAGTAACACCGTCTTTAGTTATAACTGGGTTACCATTTACATCTTCCATTATTACACATTTGCCGCTAGCTCCTAAAGTAGAGCTAACAGCTTTTGTGAGTTTTTCTATTCCTTTAAATATTTTGTCCTTAGCATCGTTTCCGAAACTAAGATTTTTGACTATTGAGTCTGACATAATTAGATTTGATTAGATTGTATTTATTTATTTAAAAGTTTTGACGACCTTAGGTCCATTGATGAATTCTAGTTTTTTAGCGTAATGCGCAACTGATGAATCAATTGCTTGTTCTGCTCCTTCTAAAGTTTCACGTCTGGTAACGTCGTGCCAAGTATCTTCTTTTTTTTGATCTTGGTGTTCGGTTTGATAGAAACCATTTGGTAATTGCACAATACGCCAATTTGACTTATCAGCTACGTGCTTCCAAAGGTCTAGGTTTTCTTGTGTAATTTGTGGTTGACTACTCCACGAACTAGTCTGGTAATAAAATGTCATTGGTTTTGGTTTTTAGTTAGACATTGGTTATTGCTCTTCCCGAGCCGGGTATATTTGTATTATCACTTGTTTAAAGCGAAATTTACCTATTCAGCTGGTGGAACTGGTGGAACCGGGTTTTGCCAAGTGAAATACAAATCTTCGTTTACTGGTGTAACTTGAGATTGTATACTTGCAGCTATGCTTGCTTGCATTGCCGGTATATCTAATGATCCTTCTAACCACCCGATAACTACGTCTTCAAAAGCTTCGCTATCTTCGTAAGGTGTGAAAGGTTCACCAGCTGCATAAGTATAGCTTTGTGACCCCATATTATTATCTGAATAAGTAATTCCTCCAGATTCTTCAGTACCTAGGTATATGTAGTGTACTACGTATATCACATTGCTTTCGCCGTCTGATTCGATGTGAGCTTGCATTTGTGGAATATTCCACGTGTAAGTAATTGCCATTGTTTATTGTTTAATTGTTAATTTTCTAATTGTTTGTGATCATTTTTACTTAGAAAGTAGTTGCGTCAAATAATCTGTATTTTAGCTTTATAGTAACGCTAATTAATTTACCTGGTGTAGCGTTTGAGTTTAGTCTAGTTAAAAATGTTGCTTTATTGCAATTGTAAGTTCTCGCATCATTATTAAAATCAGGAACATCTCTTGAATAAAACCCATAACTTGGGTTTGTAGGTGTTCCCTGTGCAGAATCCATTACTTCATTTATTTTAGTAGAAGGTAGTCTTGCAACACTCGCACTAGTATTAGTCCAAATAGCTTGTCTTATTTCATAAGCTTGAGTTGTAGACATAGAGTCTGCACCGCTATATTTTATCATCCAGTTAGATTCTTCTACAATAACAGCTTTGTTAGCTCCAGGAGCAGCGATAAGAGTAGTGCCACTTGTTGTACTGGTTGTAAGCGCATCTAATTGAGCTTTAGTAAATGTCCAAGATCCTTCTTGTGATCCTCTTACAACATTACCACTTGGATCAACACATAGATTTGCTAAAGTATCTTGAGATAATGCTTGAGCGTTTTGAATTGCACTTAAAGTTCCTGTAGTTGCAACAGCTGTAGCTGTATAATTATTAAAATTATATAAACCAGCAGTACTAGTAATTTTAGTGTTTATAATACCAGTACTTGAGTTCCATTGCGTTAGTTGATTTGCTACTCCTGATCCAGTTATAGTTCCTGTATTTGTAGTATACCCAGCACCATTAGTAAGTTGGTTGTTATTTGTTACATTAGTTGCTCCATTTGCTACATTTAATAGTGTTCTTGCTGCTGCTGCTGTATAAGATCTTCCATAAGTATCTGTACCATTTGTCCCAGTAAATCTACCCATTCCTGAAGTAGCACCACTTGTAGAAAATGTCCCTGAGCCATTAAAGTACGATGCAAATAAATACCCACTTGAGCTTCTTTGTGCTATCGTGTTAATACTTTCACTTGCTGATACTGTATTTGTTGATGCCGACGTTACGTGCCCTGTTGCGTCAACTGTAACAGTTGCTACAGTATATGTTCCTGCAGTAACCCCTGACGCAGCATGTGCGATAGTAACACTACCGCTTGATCCACCCCCTGTTATTGGTGAAGTTGTGGATACGTTTGTTATATCACCTTGAGGTATTGTAGGGAAAGCAACTCTATCACCAAGTCCATTCACATACTCTGAAGCAGTACCTTGCCATATACCAGTCATAGTACCTGAAGTGCTAATTGTATTTGAAACTACATTTAATGCTGTGCCATCAGTTGTAAAGTTAACCGATGTTACCCCACTAACTGTACCAATAGGAGCAAAGTAAGGAGCAATAACTTGAGATCTAAAAGTAGCTGGTGTTACATATCTTAAATACGCATCATTACTCGCTGTTATTCTAGTTATAGTAGCTGTTGTAACTCCAGACACTGAATTTATCCATCCAAAATCACAATAACCATTAGCTTGAGTTCTAACAATTTGATTTGCGCTATTATTTACGCCCGTACCAACTGCTAATCCTCCAGCTGTAACAGCGTTACCACTTATGCTTCCCGCTATTGTACTTGAAAATGTTTTAGTTCCAGCTATAGTTTGATTACCTATTGTATAAACGCCATTCGTAACTGTCGCGGCATTACCTGTTGTTGATCCTGATGATCCACTTACATTACCAGTTACATTACCTACAAGAGCCCCTGTAACTGTAGTAATAGTAGCAGCTGGCCCTGTTAATGTACCTGTAAAAGTTGGATTTGCAATTGGTAGTTTAGTATCTACATAAGCTTTGTTTGCAGCATCAGTAGTTGCGCTCACGGTATCAATACCTTGAATACGCCCTGTGCCGGCTAAAACTATATCACCGCCTCCGACATATAAATCTCCCGAGTGGGATATGTTTCCACTACCACCGTCAAGCCAAACTCTTGCGTCTCCATCAGATGCAACATACATACCCCAACCAGTAGCCCCTGTTAAACCTATAAAAGAAGCGTTTGTATGAGTATAACCAATACCATACATATTAGATAAAGTTGTTGAAGCTGGGTTATAGCTACTACCGATAGTATATATAGGGTTTGAGTTTGTGTCGTTTGAGCCAACGTTATTATAAGAGCCTTCTAAGAAACCTACAATTGCTGTTGATCTACCAATTTTTCCTGACATTACACCGCCGGCTTTTGGTAAGAAAGCACCACCTGCTGTTGAAATAGCAGAATCTACATAGGTTTTACTTGTAGCGTCTGATCCAGATATTACGGTAACAACACCTTGTATTCTACCTGAAATTCCGCCTAAAACAATATTACCGCCAGTAACTGTTAAAGTGTTTGACACAACAACGCCTGTGCCACTTGTACCAACGCTAAATAAAACAGTACCAAAATCTTCACTATCAAAAATTCTTACGCCCCCATATTGTGGTTGTGCACCCATACGGATACCAGTATGCCAAGCTAAGTCTAATTTAGTATAATTCCCACCAAAGTTTTCTGAATTTGTTCCAATATAGTAATTAGAAAGAGAATCTGAATTTCCTCCTCCAAGCAAT
>Ga0209709_10000396_pt1 | contig 41340 bp, 60 predicted proteins | sample ArcticOcean_MG_C_2_FD_187435 | JGI IMG/M metagenome (GOLD analysis project Ga0209709, IMG submission 187435) | Marine microbial communities from western Arctic Ocean - ArcticOcean_MG_CB4_136 (SPAdes) (version 2) | ecosystem: Environmental > Aquatic > Marine > Oceanic | place: Arctic Ocean... | reverse complement strand
ATGCCTTATAGTGTAGCACCACACCACCACACAGGCACACACACCCACCCACACACAGGGCACAGGCATACACATACATAGTACATACATACATCATACATATATAATACAATGGTCATAACATAAGGTCATAACATAATAATATATATAGATCATACATAGCAGAGGACACAACAGGGCATAAAGCCCCCTATGACATACACAGCATTGTTTAACACAAGTTAAGCCCTTATAGTAGCATTATATAGCTATTATAGGGGCTTTTTTAGTACCATATAATGATATGCATTATTATTGTAACATACTAAGGTAGAGATATAGGGTATATATAGGAAGGTATTTCAATACTTAATTTAAGCCCTATTACAGCCCTATACAGAGACTATAACATATATAAGGTATATACAGACATGCTATATAGTACGTGTCTTACATGTGATATATGTATTGGTGTCATACTGTCATATGATTTTAGTATATATGTGACATATTGACGTAATATGAACGTAGCCAGAAGAGATTACCTAATGGCTAAGAATTCAAACACATTTGATTACTCGTGTTTAATATGAGGGGTAGTACTTACTCGTGTTTAATATGATACCTAATGGTATCTATATATTCAAATATCTTTTCAACTAAATACAGTGATCTAAATTTAGTAATATATTTAGAATGGAAAGGTAACGATATCTCCCCCCTATATAATACTTATATCAAATTACTAGTTTGTTGTTAGTAGTCTACTTACGTAGATTGCTCGACTAGTTGAATACATGTTGGAGTATGCGAAGTATAAAGGTTAATGACATGTGCAATTATAGTGGAGACTTAATTTATCCGATCCAAACTCCGTCCATCTTTATTAGGTTGAGTAAGTATCCTCGTGTCTATTACACAAGTGACTGTTGTCTTACTTATATAACGCTATAGTTCTAATACTGTTTGGTAATAAGTTAAAAACAGATGATTCGTTAATACGTTATATATATAGAATATATATAAACACACTATGATAAAAGAATTTAATATAAATATACCTGTTAATTTACAGGGTATAACTCTAAGGAAATATCAGTCTTGGATTAAGATACTTAACAAGTATCAAGAATCTAAATCTACAGACGAGAACTTCTTAAAGATTAAGATGCTACAGACTTTCTGTGATCTTAGTATAGAGGACACAAATAAAATACCTTTGCATTCGTTTGATAATGTAATCAACCATATTAACAAAATGTTTAATGAGGAGTTCGATAAGCACATACCAACCTTTACTTTAGTAGATGCTAAAGATGTTAGTATAGAATTTGGGATGATACCTAAATTAGATGATTTAACTTTTGGTGAATATGTAGATGTAGATAAGTATATAAATACAGTTGATACTTGGCATCAAGCTATGGCTGTATTGTTTAGACCTAAGACTAGAATCATAGGTGATAAATATCAGGTAGAAGAATATGAAGGTTCAGCTAAGTTTAGCGAACATATGTTAGATGCTCCGATTGATGTAGTACTAGGTGCTATGTCTTTTATGGGACGTTTGCAAAATCAATTGCTGAAACTTACACAAGCCTCTTCTCTTCAGATGGCAGTCAAGGCAGTGGAACTAGTATCCAATCCAATTTCGGAGACAAGTACGGATGGTTTCAATCAATTTACTCTTTGGCTAAAGAAGATGCAAGTAAAATCGATGATGCAGTAAAACTCAATGTACACAGGGCACTCCTTGTACTTGAATTCGAAAAAGATAAAAATAGAGTCGAGGTCGCTCTTATTAAACGAGCTCAAAATAAAAATTAATACAATGACAAATAACGTATACAAATTATTAGATGATGTTAAGGACTTCATAAGAAGTGGTGACTTTACTAATACAGTTTCATTTGGTGATATAACAGATGTTGATTTGGATAAGACTACAATCTTTCCATTGGCACATATGAATATCGAGAATGCTGTAATTAATGAAGCTACTATTGAATTTAATCTAAACATACTATGTATGGATATATTAGATGAGAACAATCTACAAGTAGATGAGTACGATTACTTTTATGGTAATGGTAACCTACAAGACATACTTAATAATCAACTATCAGTATTACAAAGAATACACGCTAACTTAAGTAGAGGTAGTTTAAGAGACAGCTTATTACAGACTGATGAATCATTAACAGCAGAACCATTTAAAGATAGGTTTGCTAATACATTAGCTGGATGGTCTTGTACATTATCTTTAGTAGTACCTAATGAGGTTACTAAAGGAGATGGGGGAGAAGACGATGACTGCTAAACTGAAAACAAAAAACATGCAACTTGCTCTAGAAAGAGTAGGTGAATACTTTGCTGATGAAGTAAGAGAAAAACTACTTAGTGATGGTTTACATGCTAGTGGTGAGTTAGCTGCTTCCATACAAACTAAAATAGTTGAAGGTAGTATTGATGTACTTAATGCTAAGTATGGTGGTGCTATTGATGAAGGAAGTAGAATTGCTCAATCAGGATACTCTAAGATAAGTAAAGCTTATATTAAGAACATAATGGACTGGGCTAATATGAAAGGTGTTAGACCTGACAGTGGAGATACTTCACTAGGAGCTATGAGAGGTATGGCATTTGCTATAGCTAAATCTATTAAGAAAAGAGGATTGATTAAGAGATTTGGTAATACTGGAGCTAAAGTATACGATAGAGTATATAAAGAATTAGAAGAACAAATAGGTAAAGACCTTATGGAAGGTTATGCTGCTGATATTAAAGAACAATTAATAAAATTATAACTATGAGTACAATACTAAGTAAATCACCTTACCATATAAACGTAAGTGAAACAGATTTGATATATGCTGAGGTAGATATCTATATGTACACAGGTACGCAGACTACAAGTAGATTTGGAACACCTAACTACACGCTTAAAAGTACTGCTATTAATGGATCGTTATCATTTGATATCGGTTCTTTAGTAAATGATGCTATACAATATCCATCTGGAACTAATTATAGAACTGATGGAGCATGGTTAGATTACGAAATAAGAAAGTATACTGATGATGGTACTGGACCAGTACTAGCTACTGATACTATGGTACAGTTATATGCTGTAGATGGTTACTCTTACTTTAGTGAAGGTGCTAATTACGATGCTAATAAAGCATTATGTTTTAGTAGTGAACATGTATACGTACCAAATGGAGAACATCTTAAATTCCCTATTTGCAAAAGAGTAGGTTTAGTATATAAAGAATTTCGTAATGGTAATGTAGATGATGCTAATCCAGATCAAGAAATAACTTTAACTAGTAATTTATTAAGTGGTCAACAAGTTAGTTATAATTCTACTAATGTAAACGCTATAGATAGAGTTACAGTAAGTAAAGCTGATGGTTCTATTGATACTATTAATATACATAGATTAGATGAATGTAAATACGAACCTATCAAGCTTAAGTTTGTTAATAGATATGGTGCTATGGAAGATATGTGGTTCTTTAAAACTAGTAAGTTAAAAACTAAAATAACTAGTAAGGATTATCAGAATAATCAGGTACTATCTAATGGTACTTATAATACATTTGAACATCAGTTTAGAAAGTTCAATACTCAATCTAGAGAAACGTTAAAACTTAACTCTGGTTTTGTACTAGAGGAGATGAATGAATCTTTTGTACAGTTATTAATGAGTGAGAAAGTATGGATAGAATATAATGGTACTACACAACCTGTCAACATAAAGACAAGTGATATGGAACATAAGACAAGTTTAAATGATAAGATGATTCAGTATTCAATGGATATTGAGTTTGCATCTAATAAAATAAATACAATAAGATAATGAAAAGACAAGTAGAACTATATATAGCTAATGGAGTCGGTGGACATACAAGAGCTGACATGTTCGACTTTGAAGATATTAACTATACGACCAGAATAAAAGACATTAGAGATATTGCTAAAGTACTGACTGATTATAGTCATTCATTTACTTTACCAGCTACTAGTGTTAACAACAAATTATTCGGTCACTTTGATAGATTTGAAGTAACAGGAACATTTGACGCTAGATTTAAAAGAGATGCTATTATAAAGATTAATGGTATAGATTTTAGAAAAGGATCAATAAGCTTAAGTAAAGCTAACCTACAAAAAGGAGCTGCTTATTCTTATACTATAAACTTCTATGGTGAAACAGTTTCACTTAAGGATTTGATAGGTGAGGATAAATTAGAAGCTTTAACAGGAACAGGTACTCACTTAGATGACTTTGATCATTTAGTTGATGGAGATTACATATCTAAAGGATATAGTGAAGGATATCAGTATGATGATACTACTGGTGGGTTAACTAGAGCTTTTACTTCTCCTGACTTTGATTACTGCTTTCCTTTTATATCAGCTAGTGATTATCATTATTATGATAGTGCTAATGGACTAAGTCCGAAAGATAATGGTAATAATAGTAGAAATATACATCCTACTGCTACATATAATGCAGCTAAGGATCAGTACACTGGTGTAAATGCTTTTGCGTTGAAACCAGCTATAAAGATTAAATGGGTTATAAAATCTATTGAGCAGAAATACGGTATATCATTTAGTGATGACTTCTTTACTGACAGCAATGAAGTGTATGAAGAATTATTTATATGGTTAAATAGAGAGAAAGGGACAATAGAGGAGCAAATCGGTGATGAGGAACTAGTACTTCAGTTAGACGATTGGACTTACTCTAGTGGCGATGCACATCCTGCGGATGTGACTGGTATCTTATTATCTCAAAATGGAACGAGATTATATAATAGTAAACAATTAGACCATAGAACTCGCTTCGTTGTTACGCCATGTAACTCTGATGGTTCTGTGAATACTAATGGATTATGGAGCTTTGATGCTATTAATGCAGATAACGGTAAGAGAGATAAACAACATATTAATATACAAGGTGCAAGAGAAATTGATTGTACTTGGAAATCTGATGGTGCTAAAGTACCTAAGTTTATATTAAGTACAAGAGGTGGTATTACTCATGTTAAAATATCAGAATTAAGAATAACTAAGATACTAGAAAGAAACTTTCCATTAAGTGACGTGACTTGGGACTGGTACGGATCGTTTAACAATGGTAGTACTGTAGTTCAAGAAATATCTAGTGGATTAAGTATACGTAGAAATATGCCTGATATGAAGGTTATTACATTTCTTAGTACTTTGTTTAAGATGTTTAATCTTACAGCTTATTATGAAAATGGAATTATACAGGTAAGAACACTTGATGAATATTATGATGATGGTAGGTACTTTGATATAAGTAAGTATGTTGACTATGATAGGACACAAGTAAGTAAAACTTTATTATACAATAAGATTGATTTAGTATATGCTGGTCAAGATACTTTTGCGTTAAAACAAGCTAATGCTATAACAGGTGATGAGTTTGGTAATGAAAGAGTAGATCATAGATCAGAAGATATTGGTTCTATATTAGCCTTTGATGGTAATGAAAAGTATGAGATTAAGCTTCCTTTAGAGAAAATGATGATGGAAAGGATGACTAATCAAGTAAATGAGACTGAATTAACTAGTATACAGTGGGGATGGATGGCAAATGAAGAATCTAGTGCTATTAAGGGAAAACCTATGTTTTTCTACTGTAATAAGGTAGCAAGTGCTACACAACACAGATTTAGTTATATAGATGGTGGAACTAGCGTTATGAAGACACAATATATTGCTCCTTCTAATGTAAGGAATATGAGTGATAATGACTCTGGAACTACTAATTTTGGTAGTGAATTTAATGAATTTACTGGTCAAACTGTCAATTCTAGTCTATTTGAACTGTATTATAAGGAATATATTAAGAGTATTTACAACGAACAGTCAAGATTATTTGAATTTGATTGTTATTTACCTGTAAACATACTATTAAGGATGAAACCTAATGATAAGTTAATAATTAACAACAAAAGGTATAGAATCAATCAGTTTGAGACTAATTTAACTAATGGTAAGACTAAGTTAGAATTAATCAATGAAATAGCTGATGGTATCGTTATAGAGCCAGAAGTTGATGAAACTATTGATGATACTCCTACAGACGATGGGACAACCGAGGAAACAGTAACAATAACCTCTTTTGGCAGTACAACTTCTGCTATGAGTACTGAATCTAACGCTTGTACAAGTTCTATAGGTAGTGGAAATGTTTTATACACAGATGGTACTTACTTCTACCCAATTGTAGGAGATTACGTCTATACTGATGCTGCTGGTACAACCCCAGCTGCTGCTGGATGGTATAAACATCAATATCAAGATTTATATAAATTAAATTCGTCAGGATTAGTAATACAAAATGCTTTCTGTCAGGATTAACAATAAATATTTAATATGATACATTTAAAACAAATAGTTGAATTGCTAAAATCCTCTGATGACATTACGTCAGAGGAAATAGCATTCGCTAAAGGAAAATATAATTTAGCTCTAAATTGGAGCGATATAAAACAACAATTTAAACTAAGAAGAAATGGCAACTAGTAGTGATGTAATTAAGTCGTTTACTATTAAGGTTAATACCGATAATGGTAAAGTAAAGATACAAGGATTAACTAAAGCTTTCGTAGATGCTGACGTAGCTATGGATAGAATGACAAGTGGTGTTCAACAAAATACTACTGCGTTAAATCAAAATGCACAAGCTACTCAAGGAGTTAGTGCTGCTACAGGTGGAGCAACTGCTGTATCTTTGGAATTTGGTAGAGTTATTTCGGATGCACCTTACGGTATACGTGGTGTTGCGAATAACTTGTCTCAAATGGGTACACAATTCTTCCAGTTAAGAGGTAAAGTCGATAAAGCTACTGGTAAAGTAGTAGGATTTGGTGGAGCATTAAAGGCTGTAAGAGGTGCAATGATGGGTCCGATTGGTATATTGATAGCATTTCAAGCTGTAATTGCTGCTGTTGATTATTTTGCTGGTGGAATGAAGAAAGGTGCTGAAGATGTTGATGATATGAATGAATCATTAAAAGATCAGATTACTTCTATTAAATTACTAGAAGAACAAATGTTAATTGTTGGTGATAATCAAGAGAAGAGAATGGCTATTGCTAAAGGATTGGCTAGAACTGATAAAGCTATGAGAAAAGCGATAAAAGATGCTAATGGAGATAAAGAAAAGGAGATAGAAAACATAAAGAAGCTTAGAAAACAAAAAGAGTTAGAATTAGCACTTAGAGAGAAGGAATTTGAGATTATGACTCAAAATACAGAGTATGAACGTGCTGCTAAAAGAGCTGGTGAAATTGAAAGTGGGGAGAGGTTATTTGTTGGATTTGAAAACTATTCTGCAACTATAGGAAACAGAAATGAAGCTCTTGAAGCAAGAGAAAAAGCTACTGCTGAGTATCTAGAGTTACTTAAAGGGCTTGAAGAGGAAGAAGTTAAGGTAACTGGTAAATCATTAGCTCAAGCAAAAAGATTTAAGGCTAAATACTTAGATTTGTTCTCTGATATACAGAAACAGAAAATGGAGATGGCTCTTATAGGTATAGAAAATGAACAGGAGTTACTTGCTTTAGATGAGCAGAATATTGAAGAAGAACTAGAAAATAAGTACGAAAGTTACAAGCAAAAAGAGAAACTTAGATTAGATGCTTATTTAATATCTATAAAAGGTAAGAAGAATGAATATGCTGAAGCTAAAAGAGCTCAAAGAGCATTTGACCTTGAGATGATACAAGCTGAACAAGATTTCGGTATTGCTAAACAAGCTATTATAGATAACTTTGAGAAGCAAAGGAAGTTTAAACAAGCTGAAACAGACAGAGCTACTTATGAGATAATGGCTGACGATATATTAAACATAATAGGTAGATTAGATACTGCTGGTGATGATGTATTAAATGAATGGAATGAGAAGAGAATCAAAAGAGCTAATGAGATAAAGGAAGAGTCATTGACTAAGAATTTAGATGCTGCTGTAGAGGGTGGTAATGAGGTATCTATAATGGAAGCTGCTAGAGAATTAGCTGACTTTCAATATCAGATACAAGAAGAAGAGTTAACTAGAGATAATCAACATTATGCTGATAAACAAAAGATAATACAAGATTACTTAGGTTACGCTAAAACTATTGGTAATACATTACAAGCTATAGCTGGTGATAATGAAGGTATTCAGAAAGCTGGTTTATTGATTGCTAAAGGAGCTGGTACTGCTGATGTAGTTATTAATGCTAACAAGCAAATGATGGCTAATAAGACTGCACGTGATATTAGAAACGTAGCTGCTGCTGGTAATCCAGCTGCTCTTGCTGCATCTGGTGCTATGTATGTAAAAGATAAAATACAAACAGTTGTAGGAGCTGGAGCTAGTATTGCTAGTATATGGGGAACTAGTATCAACAAAAAGAATAAAGTTGGTAGTGGTGGTTCTGGTGGTAGTAATGGTGGTAGGACATTTGACTTCAATTTAGTTGGATCAACTGGAGAGAATCAAGCTGCTCAAGTTACTGCTGGTGCTTTAGGGCAACCTGTACAAGCTTACGTAGTATCTGCTGATATTACTAACCAACAACAATTAGATAGTAACATACAAGGTCAAGCATCTTTTGATGAAGACTAAAACCAAACATATACCCTTATATTACGTTATATAGGGGTATATATAACAACAAACAATTATGGAAGATAACATATTTGAGCTATTTATAGATGAGACTCAAGAAATGAATGGAATAGAAGCTATTAGTATAGTTGAAAATCCAGCTATTGAGGAGAATTTTATAGCTCTTAAAGCAGACACTGTTGAACTAGCTTCAATGGACATAGAAAAAAGAATACTTATGGGAGCTGCTTTAGTTCCTGATAGAAAGATACTTAGAAGAAACGCAGAAGGTGAATATTACATATTCTTTAGTAAGGATACTGTAAGAAGAGCATCTGAGTTATTCTTAATGAATGGTAACCAATCTAATAGTACACTAGAACACGAAGTAGATGTACAAGGACTTACTGTAGTTGAATCTTGGATTATAGAAGATGAACTAAATGATAAATCTCGTAAATACAATATGAGTTTACCTGTAGGAACATGGATGGTATCTGTCAAAGTAAATAATGATGAGATATGGAATGATTACGTTAAGATGGGAGCTGTTAAAGGCTTTTCAATTGAGGGGTTCTTTACAGATAACCTAGACGAAAAATCATTGGAATCATCACCTGAATATTCTTCAGAAGAATTAGCTGCATTAAAAATGATAGAGGAACTTACTTCTATCTTAAGCTCAAAGTAATAGATTTAGGGATGTTTAATATGCATCCCTTTTTTTATACCCTAAATATAAATTATAACTAAAACAAAACTAATGGCTACAAGAATTATTACAAGTGTATCAGATGATACGCAATTACCCTTCGATGACAATGAGGGTATATCAAACGTAAGTAACGTAAGCTCGTCTTCTGCTTACTCTACAGAATCTTCATCTGAAGTTTCAGATAAAAAAGGAGAGTCAGGTTATTCAAGAACAAGTGCTTTTGTTTCTAGTTCAGTAAACTATACTCAACAAGATGTTGATAATCAATTATATAAAGTATTTTCTTTAAACTTAAGTAAGCACTTATCTAACGATAACCCTTACTGGAGCACACCAACACCTAGTGGCACAACTGGAATAGGATTATTTCAAGGAGCTAACTTACCTAGTGGTGTATCTTCTTTAGTAGATTATAATTATGATTTTGACACTAACTATCCAGCGAGTACTGGTACTGGGTTCGAAGGATCAACTGGTCGTATTAAATTAAACGATTGTTTATATGGTGATTTAATTAAGGTACGTTTTGACTTCAATATAATACCTCAAATATCAAATACAACTGTTGAACCAGCTTTATGGTATTCGAACAGGAATGATAGTGATGATATCACGTATACATTTCCATTAACTGCACAACCAATCTTTTATGGTGGAGGTACTGTAGGGAAGAGCTACTTAAATAGAGTAGAGATAAGTGCTTGGATAACTTCGAATGAAGATGTGAATTCAATAAGCTTACCAGCGATAAAATCAGACAATCCAGTTATTATAGAGCCAATTGGATTATTACTAACTATTATAAGATAATAAGAATATGTCAATTAAAATAAAAAGAAACGAACAGGGTAATTGTATTAACTTCGAAGGAAGTTCAAACCCTACTTACTGGAATGCTTGTCTTAGTGGAGAGGTAGATTCGGATAAAACAAATACAATAAATGTTATTAACGATGTGATTACATCTCAAACTGGTATTAAGGAATATGAGTTTTATCAAATACCATATACTGAATTTTACGATGCAGATGGTAATGCTTTTGCAGATGCTACATCTTGTGCTACTTATATTACAGTAAACGCAAATGTAATTGGATTAGGTGGAGGTGGTACAGATTTAAATGGAGTTAATATATGCTTCAGTTTAGATGCTACTAATACTTCTGTGCTTTTAGATAATGGTTATCATTATGGAGTTAACTCTATACAAGCTATCGCTCACTCAGACGGAACTATTCACATAGTGTCAACAGGTAGTGGAGATATAACTCATTTTAAAGGAATAGAAGTAGGTAATGCTTGTCTAGGTGCTGATGTAATAAATGGTGGCTTAAATGACGTTATAAACGTCTTAAACGAGCTGTTTACCGTAGGAGCATTTGAATCTATAGTTATATCTGATCCTCATAGTACTTTAGTCGCTGATTTAGGTGGTGTAGATACTACAGGTGGTTTAGTTGGTAGTGCAATCAATCCTTCAGGAAATGATATAGGAGCTGGTGTTGCTGCGCATTACAATCAATCTGGATACAAGTCTACAGAAACAATAGACCAAGCTGGAGAATACTTTACTTTCAATATGAGAAATGAAGGTATCTTTGGAGCTTGTTTAGTTTTAGATGATGTAGCTGATGCTCAAGGTAATTTAACTTATGCTGACCCATCTACGTTTTGTGATGGTACTGGTAATGGTAATCAAGGTATTCAATGGGGAATGTTCTTTCACCCTTCACCAAATGGTCCTTGGACTTATTACGGAGCTTTAACAGGTACTGTATATGGTAGTGGATGGAATGGAGTTGATGCTTTTGCTAATTCTAATGATGGAGCTAATTGGTTAGCTGGTAATGCTGAAGAATTTAGAATAGGTATTGATGCTAATAGCTATATCTCTATGGAGTATTATAACAATGATACATCTTTGTGGGTTGTAGTTTCAAGAACTAACTATCCTGTAGGTAACGATGTAAAGTTTCATTTAGGTATTAAATTTTGTGACTCAGTTGTAAGACTAGTTGATAATCCTAAAGTACACTTATTGGAAGTGGATGATACACCTACTGCTATTGGAGATACAAACATAACTCTGTTAGGAGATGCTACAGGTACTTTAGCTGCTGGTATTTCAACTCCTTCAGGTAATAATTTTGATAACGGATTTATCACTGAAGAAGGGCTTAGTGCATCTGGTGAGTATTTTGAGTTTGAAGTAAACTTAGGTTTAAACCACACAGTTTCTTTAGTTGATGCAGATACATATTCTGTTGCAACTATTGCTGCTGATACTTCTATAGATTTAATAACTCCATATTCGTACTTTGGTCAAAATATTAACAACTTAGGTGCTGTAGCTTTATATCATTATAATTTGTCTGGGTTACCAGCTACTGAGGGTAGCAGATTTGCAGCAACTCACTTTAGAATAGGTTTTGACAATCAAGGTAAACTTACTGTTTGGAGTTCGTCTGATGGTGTCAATTTTATTGTAAGCAAATACTTATCTTCTGCTGCTGTAAATGGTGATTATAGACTTATGTATATAGGTCCAGATGCTGGATCGACATTTGAAAGTATATCAAAAGGGCAACTATCTCAAGCTCCTACAATGTATTTTAGATATATTGAGAGTCCAGATAATAACTTTGAATATCCTTTATTTGTTACTGAAGCTGAATCTAATTATTATGATTTAAATAATGGTGGTACTGGAACTAGTCATACACATACTTATGTTGATGACCCAACTAATACTACTTGGTATATGCCAGATAATGGAGCAACAATGACAGAAACTGTAGTTCCTTCTGGAGCTTATTTAACTTTCTTAAGTAATGCTGTAACTTATACTGAGATAACTAGTTTAACTGATTCGGATTTAACTCCTTCTGCTTTTACTTTTGGTGATATTTCACAAGAGGAAGGTACTTCTGTTAACTTACCGTTGTATCCAGCTGGAGCTTCTTTTAGTCAATCTGCAACGATAAACCCTAATACAAGTGGATTAGTATATAATACATCTAGTCACTACTTACAAGGAACTCTAACGGACGTAGGAGCTGATACAGTTTATACAGTTACAGTAATTAGAGCTAATTCATATGGTTCTACTACAAGTACATTTACTATTACAGCTACAGACGTACCAGTTGCTAGTACTTTAACTACACCTTGGAATAAAGCTGTTGTAGTTAATGGAGCTAATGAATATCTAATAGGTGTACATAATAGTAACTCATTTAATATTCTTAATATGGGAGGTATGAATAATGATGTATGGGGAGCTAACAATGGTAAAACATCTACAGATACAGATGCTAGACCTTGGAGTATTTGTCAAGTAGTTTATATAGACAATTCTCAACCACAATGTTATTTCTCACAGGCTGAAAATTATGCTAATGATAGAATCTCATTGAGTACTCACGAAACAGGAGCTGGTTCTAAGATAGAATTCTATTGGGGACGTTCTACGGGTATAAATGGTGCTAACAGTAATGGAGTACAATTCTTATTTGATAAGCCTTCTGACGGTTGGTTCGGTTACTACATAGATACTACAGGATTTAGACCTAATCAAGCTCAATCAAATACAACTGATTTAGCTGCCAACTTTAGATTTAAACAAGTTGATTTGTCTACAGGTACAGTAACAGATATTACAGGTACGTGGACGCTAGTTGGTGACGGTAGATTGAATAGAGGTCTTAACGGTGATTTCTACATAGGCAGAGAGTCTGGTAGTCAATCATTTAGTAGTACTGGTTCTTTGAAAGTAGCAGCTACATTAATATCTACATTGAAAAGAGATTTCTTATTACCTGACGATACAGAGATATCTATGCAAGTAAGGGATCCTCAACAATGGGGTATTGACTATAGAGTTGGAACTCAACAAAGACTAGCATATAATAACACCCCATATGCTTTTAATACATATCCTGAGAGATGCGTTTCATTATGGTTAATGGGAGATGGTGCTTTGGATAGCTATTCTAACAATTTAAGGAATGATGTTAAAACTTCAGACCAAACTTACACAATGTTAAGATTACAGAATATGGTATCTAACGATATAGAGAATGTAACGATTACAGGATTAACATAATAAATGTTTAATATAAGGGGCTGTTTAATATAATAGCCCCTGTATTAATTAATAATAAATAATATATGGGACATAAAACATACAGTAGAACTTCTCCTAAAGACGGAAGAAGAGCTACACTAGGTACTAATGGAAAGTACTCGAGATCAAATAATAAAGGATTCTTAATCAATCAGGGTATTGGTAATCTATTAGGTACTACAGGTGAAGTTCAATTAGTAAATAATAATACTGGTACTACTTTAACTGGTAATACTGGAGAAGGTGGATTTGAGTCAGGTGGTACAAACACAGGAGAAACTACAAATACTACTGGGACTGGATATACTATTGATAACAACGCTTATGATGGTAATAATGATGGTTACGGTACTGTAAGTATTTCAGGTGGTGTAACTACAGATTATGGATTTAATATGGTCGGTGAATACTCTATAGACATAAGACCTTTTGGTTCTTGGTCTGCTAATGCAACTGTATTTGAATACGCTGTTGAAAGACTTAATGTAGGTGAAACTACAGCTCTAGGATATCAATCTATGTTTAGTCAGAATGGTTTAGCTGATGGATTAAATGGATATGTAAGGTATAGGTCTGGATCAGATTCATACGTAAGTGTACAAGGTTATAGACAATCTCAATTAGATACTTTAACTAACGAAGGAGTTACTTTTAGGAGCTTACAAGCTTCTTGGGATCAAGATGAAGAAGATGAAACAGTATACTTAGGTAATAATACTGGTAGTATTTCTGTAGGTGATTCTTTATTTTCTGATGCTACAGGACAAATACCTTTAGCTGATGGATTAACTAATAATAGACCTAATAGATATTGGTTCGTTAAACCTGATCCTATTACAGACATTCCTATGATAACTAAAGTAACTAGTGGTGTAGTAACACATCATTATGCTTGGAATAGTGGTGTAGAAGGATTTAGAGGGTTCTCTGATCCATCTAAATGGAAAAAACAAGTATACTTAGGTAATAACATTTATAATAGCCCAGCTGACGTAAATGCTACTATGCAAGGTAAACAATATGTAGGTAATAATCCTGGTGGATCAATTCAAGTAATTAACGCATTTCAAGTGGCTGTAGATGAAGCTCAGGATATGCTTAATGATGGTTGGGCTATAACATCTAATAATAGTTCTAATTCATATCTTGATTTTAGAACTGATGATGAGCCTTATGCTGTAGGTAAGTTTTTATATAAATCTACGTTAAGTGGTACTTATTCTAATCAAAGGGTAATAGATAACTTAGAGATAGATGATCAAGAATTAACATATAGTGTTACTTTTAATGGTCAGACTTTTACTGTAGATAATACATATAAAGCAGAAGAGACTAGGTTTAAGTATTTGCCTTTAATGGGTAGTATGACTACTAACTTTAACTATGACTATAGAAATAAAGCTATAATAGTAATAGAATACAAGCCTATGACTGGTGAGATAGTTAACCAAGAGATAGTAGCTAAGAATAACGGATTAGCTAATCTACATGCAAGGACTTCAACAGGACAAGCAATAACATAGAGTATGTTTAACATAGAGGGGTGAAAACCAAACACTTTCACCTTTTCTGCGTTATATTAATTATAAAATAATAAATATGAAAGCAACAGAAATCATAGCAAAATTCAAAGAGGTTTTGTTATCAGCTGTAGGTTCAGAAGTTAAGGAAGAAGTTAAACTAGAAGAAGCTCCACAAGTTGAAGCTATTGAGGTGTCTCAAGAGGACAACGTAGAAACTTTAGAATTAAACGAAGAAGTATCAGCTATTGAAGTAACTGAAGAAGAAGTTATATCTGAAGATTTATCATCAGAAGTAATCGAAACTGAAGTTGAATTATCTGAAGAAGTATCTGAAGAAACTGAAGTTGAACTAGCAGAAGAAGCACCTGTAGAGGAAGCTCCTGTAGTTGAAGCAGTTAAAGAAGAATACGCATCTAAAGAAGAACTAGGAAGATTAAGTGCTGAAATCTCTGCATTAGCAGATTTATTAGAGAACATGAATCCTAAGAAAGATGTTCCTCAACAGTTATCTGCTGAAGAAATCATCGTTAAAGAAGAAGTTGAAGCAGAAGCTGAGGTTATAGCAATATCTCCTGAGTCAGAAGTTAAAGCTAACTTTAATCATTTAAATGTACCTTCGAATAAAGGTAATTCCACTAAAGACATCGTCTGGAATAAATTATTCAGTTAAAATATAAATAATAATAATAATAACAATTAAACAAAAAAGCTAAAATTATGGCAACTACTACAAGTATTACAACTACTTATGCTGGAGAAAAAGCAGCGTCTTTTATCTCGGCAGCACTTTTATCTTCTAACACTATCGAAAAAGGTGGTATGGAAGTTAAACCAAACATTAAATTTAAACAAGTATTAAGAAAGCTTTCTGTTGGTGATTTAATCGCTGATGGATCATGTGATTTTGATGCAACATCTTCTGTTACTTTAGCAGAAAGAAGTATCGAACCAAAAGAATTTCAAGTAAATCTTGCTCTATGTAAGAAAGACTTTAGATCAGATTGGGATGCTATCTCTATGGGAATGTCAGCACATGACAACTTACCAAAGACTTTTCAAGATTACTTATTAGCACACGTTGTTGCTAAAGTAGCTGCGAAAAACGAGCAAAACATATGGAACGGAGCTGATGCTAACGCTGGTGAATACGATGGTCTTTTAGCACTTTTTGCTGCTGATGCTGACGTATTAGACGTTGTTGGTACAACTATCGATGCATCTAACGTTATCGCTGAACTAGGAAAAGTAATTGATGCTATTCCAGCTGAGCTTTATGGTAATGATGAATTATCTATATACATCTCACAATCTTCTGCAAGAGCTTACGTAAGAGCTCAAGCTGCTTTAGGTTACAAAGATTTATATCACGTAGGTCAAACTTCAATGGATTTTGAAGGAACTAGACTTATGGTATGTAATGGTATGCCAGCTAACAAAATGGTAGCTGCTGAAAAAGGTAACTTATTCTTTGGTACTGGACTTATGTCTGATATGAATGAAGTTAAAGTTATCGATATGGCTGACATTGACGGAAGTCAGAATGTGAGAATCGTAATACGTTTTACAGCTGCTGTGCAATATGCAATCGGTTCTGAAGTAGTATTCTACGCATAATCATTAGATAAATAAATAATAATAATCTTTAATATGCCCCTCTTTAATATAAGGGGGGTTATATTATATAATACTTAAATAATATGAGCTGTGATATCACACTAGGAAGAAAAGAAGCATGTAAGACATCTGTTGGTGGACTTAAAGCTGTTTACTTCATAAACTATGATGGTGCTCTTTTAAGTGGTGCAACGTTTACAGGAGACTTAATGACTGCTGTAACTGCTGTAACTCCTTCATTTAAATATGAATTAAAGGGTGACAACAATACATTTGAAGAAGCTAATGAAAACTCAAGAGATAACGGAACTAGTTTCTTTACTCAAACAGGAGCATTAGTTCTTAAAGTACAAGATTCTGCTACTCAAGCTGAATTAACATTATTATCTTACGGTAGACCTCACGTAATTATAGAGGATCATAACGGTAACTTTAGATTAGCTGGTGCTAAGAATGGAGTTGAAGTATCTGTATCTACATCTACTGGTGGAGCTATGGGAGACTTAAACGGTTATAATCTTTCATTTGAAGGTAAAGAAATTAACATGTCAACTTACGTTGATTCAGCTCTTATGGGTGCTGTTGATGGATTTACTGTTACTGAAGGTGCTTAATAAGTTAACTAACTTTTAATATAAAATTAGACCTATACTTCAGTGTGTAGGTCTTTTTTTTGCTTTATATATAAGCCAAACAAAAACAACATTTTAGCGTTATAATACTATGATCATAACTAACACAAACAGCCTACAAGTATTCGATGCAATACTGAGGACAGACAATACATACGCTTCGAGCGAGATAACTATTAGCCTTATAGAAGAAGGTAGTAGTGTTGTTACTGAATTAACTCCTACTGCATTGGTTTATTCCAATAATAGTGTAGAGGTTTCTTATAGCATATCTACTGGAGAATTAATAGATGGTAAAACATATTTACTTACATTAAAAGATTCAATTGGTAAATTACTATTCAGAGATAAGTTACAAGTTAAAGATGAATATACGACTGATAATGCTGCTGAAAGGTTTAATATGCATGATACAGATTTCGTTTATATACAGGATACTAATACTTCTAATTACATTACTGTAGATACTTCACTATCTGGTGATAAGAACTTTATTCATAATCAAGCATCTGCTTCTACATCATGGTCTGTTTCTCATGGACTGGGTAAATTCCCTTCCATAACTGTAGTTGACTCTGGTAATTCAGTGGTAGTTGGTGAGATAACGTTTATAGATACTAATAACTTAACAATAAATTTCGCTTATTCCTTCAGTGGAAAAGCATACTTTAATTAATTAATAACAAATAAATAATAATAACTATGGCAATTAAATACCTAAGTAATATTTCCTTAGAAGGGAATGAATTACAGAACGTAAAAATTCATCCATTAGGAACTGCTCCTTCTGGTGCTCAAAGTAAATTGTATTACAATACAGCTAACAATGAGTTAATGGCACATGATGGTACTGCATGGTACTCAATCAACGGTCAAGTAGAAGCTATCTCAAGTGGAGATTCTTCTCTATTAACTATTGGTGGTACTGCTGCTGATCCAACTATTGACGTACAGACTGCTGCTATCGTTGATGGTGGAGCTGGTCTTGCAACTGCTGATCAAATTCATACATTCGTTACTAACGCAATATCTAGTTCTGCTGTATCTGAAACTGTAACAAGTTTAGCTCTTAGCTCTAACATATTAAAGTATACTGATGAAGATGGAACTGAAACTGATTTAGATTTATCTTTATATTTAGATGATTCTAACTTAGCTAGATTAAATTCTGGTTCTATTAACGGATCAACTGGTTTAGCTACATTCACAAGAAGTGATGCAAGTACTTTCACTATTGATATGTCTGACTTTTTAGATGGTATTACAGTTAATAATACTTTAACAAGTACTTCTACTTCAGAAGGTTTATCTGCTGCTCAAGGTAAAGTCTTAAAAGACCTTATTGATGCATTACCAACAAGCGATACTAACACACAATTAAGTGATGGTGATATAGCTACAATGGGATACATTAAAGATTACACAGTAACAGAAGCTGATGTAACTGCTCATGAAGCTGCTTTAACAGTAGGGTACAGTCAATTAACAGGTACTCCAACTATACCAACTAATAACAATCAATTATCTAACGGTAATGCATACATTTCTGATGTTGCTTTTGATGAAATTAGTGGAACACAATCTGACTTAAGTTTAAGTGGATTTACAAATGATTTAACTTTAGCTCCAAGTAATGCTGAGCAAAACGTACAATCTGATTGGAATGCTGCAAGTGGTGATGCTTTAATATTAAATAAGCCTAGTTTATTTGATGGTGCTTACGGTTCTTTAAGTGGAACTCCAACTATACCGTCTAATAATAATCAACTTACAAATGGTAATGCATACATTTCTGACTATACAGTTAGTCAAGCCGATGTAACTGGACACCAAGCTGCTCTAAGTATTACAGAGTCTCAGATATCTGATTTAAATCATTTCTCTGGTTCTTATTCTGATTTAACTAATGTACCTTCTACAATTGGTGCACAAGATTTAAGTATATCTGGTAATGCAATAAGCATCTCTGATGGTTCTGGTATTACATTATACGATCAAGAATTAGCTACTACTGATGATGTAATATTCAACAAAGTTGATGTTACTGATAAAGTATCTGTTGTTGAAACATATGCTGGAACTGATAGTTCTATACAGAATCCTACTATAAAAGCTAATCAAGAGACTACTGATGGTGGTTCTTTTAATATGGGTATGTGGTCTGAATCTAAAGCAACTGGTTCTAATAAAGCTGGATATAACTACGGACTTTGGTCTAAGTCTGAAATGGCTGGAACAGGTGGTTATGCTGGTGTGATTTATGGTGCTGCAATGGAAGCTAAATATTCAGGTTCTGATGCTGGTGGTGCTAATCCAACTTGGGCATCTGCTTACGGTTCTCAATCTAGAGCTAGAATAAGTGGTTCAGGTGATTTAGGATATGTAATTGGTAACAATACTTCTACTTTCTTACAAAATGCTAATGCAGACGTTCAATGGTTACAAGGTGCACACACAACTGTAGATTTAACTGCTGGTCACGTATCTGGTGCTATAGCTGTACAATTATTAGATTTTGATTATACTGCTGGTACTATTGAAGGAGACTTCGCATACCTACAGATTCAAAACGATACTGTACCTACGCCAAACACAGGAACTGCAAGAGCTATAAACGTTGATTCTACTTTACCTTCTAAATTTGGAGGTTTAATTGAATCTACTAGCTTTGTTAAAACTAGTGGTACTGCAAGTCAATTCTTAAAAGCTGATGGTTCTGTTGATTCAAGTGCATACATATCTGGATATACTGTTACTCAAGGTGACGTAACTGGACATCAAGCTGCTTTATCAATAACTGAATCTCAGATTAGTGATTTAAATCATTTCTCTGGAGCTTACGGTGATTTAACTGGTGCACCAAGTATACCAACAATTAATCATGCTTCTACAACTGTAGCTGGTATTGTTGAATTAGCTACTAATACTGAAGCTAAAGCTGGTACAGCAACTAATAGAGCTGTAACTCCTCAAGGAGCTTTACAATTAGCTGACCAACAAATAGCTGCTGATAAAGTTAATGTAACTATCGGAGATGGTAGTAATACAACTTTAACTGCAACTCACAACTTTGGAGATAAGAAATGTTTAGTTTCTATCACTGAAGTATCAAGTGGTGATGAAGTTTATGCAGAAGTAGTTAAGGCTACAAATAGCGTAAGCGTTGTATTCGCATCTGCTCCAGCATCTGGTGCATATGAAGTTAGCATGTTTAAAATGAGCTAATAATAATAATAATAACTAGAATCTACCCTCTTTAATATAGGGGGTAGTATTCTTTAAATAATAAAAGATATGAGTGTTAAATTTGTACAAGACGTAGAAGTAACTTCAGGGAAAATAGAATTAACTAATCAAACTGCTAATGAGATAGTTTGTAGTGGTAACCTTGACTTAATTTCTGATGATAATACTAATGATACTTTAGATATAGGAACTACTACCCAAAGTTGGAAAGGTGTTAATATTAATACTGGTAGTTTAGCTGTTAGAGAGCAAAGTGGTTCTGGATTTGTAACTATGACTCCATCTACTAATTTAGTTTATGTAGGTACTGGTGGTGGATATAAAATTCAAAGTGGAACAAGTTCACAGTTCTTAAAGGCTGATGGTTCTGTAGATACTACAACTTATGCAACTGGTACTATACCAACCGCAACAAGTGATTTAACTAATGATTCAGGGTTCTTAACTGATGCTTCTGATTTCGTTACATTAAGTGGTGGAAGTCAAACTATAGCTGGTGATAAAACATTTACTGGAACAACTAAGTTTGGTACATTTGGAAACTTAAACACTTCAACTGATGTAGGTATGCAGTTCGAGCTTGGTACAACAGCGTTAAATACGATGCGTACTGATGCTGATGCATTCAGAATATACTTTGGTGGAACATCGTCCAATGGTGAAGCTCTAAAGATACTACAGACAGGTGAGATGACATTAAAGACTCAAGGTACTACAGAATACAAGTGGGACTTAGATGGAGATTTTCACGCAGATGGAGATGTTATTGCTTATTCTACTACAGTATCTGATAGAAACTTAAAAGAGAATATCAATACAATAGAGAATGCAACTGAGACTGTTAAGAAACTTAGAGGTGTTCAATATGAATGGAAACAAGGTAGTGGTAAAAGAGAAGGTCAAACTGAAATTGGAGTTATTGCTCAAGAAGTAGAAGAAGTTCTACCATTCTTAGTAAGAGAGAAAACAATAAAAGATAAGAAAGTTAAGACTGTTGATTATGAAAAAATGATAGGATTACTAATAGAATCAAATAAAGAATTATCTGACAGACTTGATAAGTTAGAAGGATGTTCTTGTAAAAAATAATAAATATGGCATTACAATCAAGTGGACAAATAAGTTTAAATGATATACGAGCAGAATTAGGTGCAGCTACTACAAACGTAAGTTTAGGTGCCATGTCTGATACTGCTGGTTTTGCTGCTCAAGATAAGATATCTGATTTTTACGGATATAGTGATGGAGGAACAGAGTTTTTAGCTGGTGCAAGACAAACCAGTTCTTTTACTGCTTGTTTTCAGAGTCAGAATCAAACATTCTATCATAACGATGCTGGTAGTAATGGTGATACTTACCCAGCTACAAATGATTACATTTACAGTGATTCAGCTATGACATCAATTGTTACTTCTGGTTACTATAGATGTGATTCCCCAGCTTTTGAATGGTTTAGAACAAATGGATTTGGTAGAATTTATCAATCAGGATTCTGTTAGACGAACAAAAACGCACTTTTTGCGTTATATAAGTATATAAAAATAATAACAATAATATGGAAAATAATAATAATGTAAGAATGCTTAATTTATCAGCATATCAAGCTCCAGTAGTGGAAGAGATTGTAGGTAAAGAATGGATATCTTATGGTGAGAATAATGATTACTTTGATACTCTTATATCGAGATATTTAGGTTCTCCTACTAATAGCAGATGTATTAACGGTATTGTTGATATGATTGCTGGTAGAGGATTAGAGTGTACTGATTCAGATACTCAACCTGAAGCTCATGCTAAGATGAAATTGTTATTAAAGAAAAGAGAAATAAAGAGAGTAGCACATGATTATAAAATGTTAGGTCAAGCTGCTGTTCAATTAATATATAATAAGAGTAAAACTAAAATAGTTAAGATAGTTCACCATCCAATGGAAACTCTTAGAGCTGAAAAATGCGATAAGAATGGAACTATAGCTGCTTATTACTATCATCCTAAATGGGCTGAATTAAAGCATAGCGATTCTCCAAAAAGAATACCTACATTTAGAAATGGTACTAAAGGTCAGAAAGTAGAGTTATATATATTTAAGCCTTATAGATCAGGTTTTTATTATTACTCTCCAGTTGATTATACTGGATGTTTACAATATGCTAACTTAGAAGAAGAAGTTTCTAATTATCATATTAACAATATTAAGCAAGGGTTACAACCTACGTTATTAATGAACTTTAATAATGGAGTACCTAATGCTGAAACACAAGAAATGATTGAAAGAAAGATATATGATAAGTTTTCTGGATCATCTAATGCTGGTAAGTTTATACTAGCCTTTAATGATAGTCAAGAAACTGCTGCTGATATCCAACCTATACATTTACCTGATGCTCATGCTCAATATCAATTTATGAGTGATGAAGCTACACAGAAGATTATGTTAGGACATGGTATTGTATCACCAATATTATTAGGTATTAAAGATAATACTGGATTTGGTAACAATGCTGAGGAATTAAGAACAGCTGCTGTATTAATGGATAACGTAATTATTAAGCCATTACAAGACGGTTTATTAGATGGGTTTGAAGAAATACTATCATTCAATAAGATTAACCTTGATTTATACTTTGTAACTATTCAACCAATTGAATTTACTCAATTAGAGAATATATCTACTTCTATTAAAAGAGAAGAAGAAACTGGAGAGAAAACAGAAGATGCTGATAAATCAACTAAAGAAGAAGGAAAATAATTATGAAAGCACTATTTATAAATATAGATGACTTAAAAAGAAAGTCAATACTAAGTGGTAATCTGGATGGCGATAAAGTCATTCAGTTTATCGAGGTAGCTCAAGATACTGCTATTCAAAACTACTTAGGTGGTAAGCTGTACGGAAAGTTACAAGACTTAATTATAGCTCAATCATTATATGATGCTGTTAATAACGATTATAGGGTACTTTTAGAGGACTATATTAAGCCTATGCTTATATGGTATACTCAAGCTAATTATCTTCCATTTGCTGCGTTTACCGTAAGTAATGGAGGTATATTCAAAAGAAGTCCTGAAGGTACAGAATCTGTAACTAGAGAAGATTTAAGTATGTTAACTGCAAAGGTAACTGATACTGCTGATTTCTATACACAGAGATTTATCGACTTTATGAATTTCAATAGTACTCTATACCCAGAGTATACAGGAAATCAAGATGGAGATATGTATCCAGATAGAGAGGTACAATACACAGGATTCGTATTGTAAGATGTTTAACATGATACCCCCTATATGTTTAATATAAGGGGTGTTTAATATGATACTATGATTAAATTATATAAAGCAAAAACAGATAATGTTCTTAAGTTAAAAGAATATCTAAGTAAAATAATAAGCTCTGACTCGAAGGGTAGCGATAAAATCGAGAAGAAATAAAAATGCTTGATTGTTAGGAGTGACAGTAAAGACAGATTATTAATCAATTAATATTTCTAATAATTAAACTAATGAGTAAACTAATAGACGTAATACTAAACTGGACATTTGGTTCACTGAAGTCTATGATATTCAAAAGAAGACTAACTAAGAAGATACTAAGACTAAAATATCACATGATGTTTAGAGTGATAGAAACTACTAGAGCTAGGATTAAACACCAGAAGTTTTATAATAATAAAGAATTTGACTCTACAAAGTCTCAAATGTTTGTAGATTTCATGAACTTTAAATTAGATACTGTAAGGGATGAATTTCAGAATTTAATATTACAAGCAGCTAAGTCAGTTGATAATGACATGCTGAAGGATCAAGTTTATAATACTATGACAAATACTGTCAAGGTATATATAAGCAAAACAAAAATGTGCTTCATTGAAAAAGGTATTCCTTATGATGATGCAACAGAGATAATAACATTGTTTGAGAAATGGAGAGAAGAAACGATAACAGTTATTTCAAATGAGATAACAAATATATTCGCTTCTAGTTACCATAGTACAAAGTATGAAAACTTATTAGCAGTATTAGGAGCTATTTCGATAGCTATTGCTTTAATACCTAAAGATGGTGTTGCAGCATTTAATGCTATTAATGGTAAATTCATGGAAACTAAATACAAGGATAGATGAGAAAAATAGATTTGATAGTTGTTCATTGTTCAGCTACTCCAGAAGGTAAACATTTCAGTACTGATACAATCAGAGACTGGCACGTCAAAGAAAGAGGATGGTCAGATATTGGTTATCATTACATTGTTGAGCTAGATGGGAAGGTAATTTCAGGGAGACCTGTACAAAGAGCTGGTGCCCACGTTAAGGGCTATAATAGAAGTAGTATCGGTATTTGCTACGTTGGTGGTATGACTGCCGATATGAAGTCACCTAAAGATACTAGAAACAAGGAACAACTAGAATCTATTGAATGTTTATTATGGGAGTTAAAACATGATTATCCTAATGCTATAATTAAAGGGCATAGGGATTTTAGTACAAAAGCTTGTCCATCATTTGATGCGACAGTTGAATATAATTATATAAGTTATGGGAAAATATAAAGAAGATAACGGAACTACAAGAGTTGGTGACTTTCTAAGAGACATAGATGTTAGCAAATCATTAGAGGTAGTTGGTAACCTTGTTAAAGGTGATATAAATGGTGCTATCGATGCTATTACAGGAGCTGAGTCAATTAGTCCTGAGCAAAGAGAACATGCTTTAAAAGTGATGCAATTGGATATAGAAGAAATGAAGTCTGTCTCGAAGAGATGGGAAGCTGATCTTAAATCTGATTCAACATTAGCTAAGAACGTTAGACCTTTGAGTTTAATCTTTCTTACAGTAACAACAGTAATATTAATATATCTAGATTCATTTAGTGTGGAGATATTAGTACCATCTGAATGGATTGAATTATTGAAATCATTATTACTAGGTATCTATATTGCATACTTTGGTAGTAGAGGATTAGAAAAATATAGAAGTATAAAGTAATTGTTTAATATAATAGGGATATGAAGTGTGTAAAAATAAGTAAGGATCATCATAGAATAAGTATAAATGATGTAGATGTAGTATTAGAGAGGAGCGAAGTTAGACACTTAATACAAGTACTAGATAATAGTATTGATGTATGTCAAGCAAAAGAAGTTGAAGCTATATCTAAAGATGATTACATGAAGATGATTGCTAAAGCTAAAGAAGATGCTTTATCAGATAATGATGAGGATTGTGATATGTGTGGTGCTTAACACAATACAACTATAAACAACCTTTTAACAGAATAAGTAATATATAAAAAGATAGAAAAAGTAGAGTTACATTTAATTATGTAGCTCTTTTTTCGTTTAACATAGTACCCAGAGAATTATAACCACTTATACTGTTATAATCTAACGATGTTTAATATTATGTTTTTATTTATATATTATATTTAGACTAAACTAAAGTATTAGAAAATGGTACAAAGGTATAACAAAAGGTGTTACGATCCAAATAAAAAGCATGACAATTTGTCTTAATACAGCATGACAATATTTCATGAAAATAAATGCATAAAAGTTTGGTGGTTCGGAATATAAGTTGTATATTGCACGTATAATAATAATAAAACAATAGAATATGTATTACTTTATATCAATAATAATTACTATAGTAGCCTTTGTACTAGGATACACAGTTGGATATCATTTAGGAGAAGCTATGGAAGTATTAAGAAAATACGATGAAGAAGCAACTAAGTAACACAGAAGGTTTAAAGTATCTTAAGTGGTCTGACTTTGATTGTCCTTTAGAAGAAGGATCAGGATATAGATTCATGGAAAGATTACCAGTACTTATATTGGATATGTATATAACTAAAACTAGATACAATATAAATGTATTAGAAGGTTATATGTCTCCTAAGTACGCAGATAAGATTAAACCTAGTAGGTCTTCACATAGAGTGGGACATGCTATTAGAGTTAGTATAACTGCACCTGACAAGAGAATGAAGTTTATTGCATTCCTTATACATCAAGGTGTTAGAAGAATTGGATTTGATGAAGTATCTGTTTACTATGATACTGATGATTTGAAGAGACCGTTTTTAACCTACGGATTTAAAGGTTAAATGATTGGGGGTATAACTCAGCTGGCTAGAGTATCTGCCTTGCACGTAGAAAGTCGTGGGTTCGAATCCCTCTACCTCCACGTTTTTATTTTGTTTTTAGTTGAATCAAACACTTATCTTAATCAGGTAGGTGTTTTTTTTTGCTTTATTATTTGGTGGTTCGTATTATATTTACTATATTTGTATCATCAATAACACTAAAACAATATAACTATGACAACAACACACTTAGAATTAATGGGAATTACTTATAACGTAATCTACGAACAAGAATACAACTCAGTATACATTTACGATGTTAAAGAGATTGACAATCCTTTCTTAGGATCAGATGAGAACCCTACTTATAAAGATGGTGAGTTATGGGGATACTTAACAGAACAATTAATAACTACATATACAGATGGTTTGATATATAACAATTCATCATGGTAAAAAAGAATAAATTCAAGAAAGCATATATACAATTTAAATATATGCGTAGAAATAGATTAACTAAAACAGAAGCTTTAGCATGGTTCGGAACAAGTTTATTATTCTTCGGTCCTTACTTATTACAATACAAAATAGGTTTTATACTTAATGCATTTGGTATTATGTGTTTAACTCCTCAAGTACTAAAAGCAAAACAATGGAATCTAGTAATACTTAATGTAGTAAGTTCAACTGGATATTGGTTACAAATCTTTAATATAATATAATATGGACGAAATAAACTTTCACAATAACTTTCAATTACTAGGAGACCTACTTAAAGGATTCAGTGGTAAGGATAAAGATAAAGCAGATAAATACATTAAAGCACTTAATGAAATATACTTTTATACTAATTCAGCTTGGATGAGTAAGAAAAATGTAGATGCTAATTATGATGATCTAAGAGAGAGATTTATAGAAGTATCAAATAAATATAAAGATTTCTTATAAAACATTTGGTAGTTCGCAATATATTATGTATATTTGCATAACGATAATAACTAAAACAATATAATATGACAATATCAGAAAAACTATTACAAGTTCAAGGTAATCTAAAAGCACCTAAGAATCAAAGAAATAACTTCGGTAAATATAACTACAGAAGTTGTGAAGATATACTTGAAGCTTTAAAGCCACATTTATTAAATGTAGAAGCCTCTTTAATGATAACAGATGAAACAGTAGAAATTGCTGGTATTCCTGTAATAAACGCAAGAGCAGTCTTCTTTGATAATGAAGGTAAGATTGAAGTAACTGCACAAGCTGGTATCGATCCAAATAGAAAAGGTATGGATATAGCTCAGTCATTCGGTTCATCATCTAGTTATGCTAGAAAATATGCCTTAAATGGTTTATTCTTAATTGATGATACTAAAGATGCTGATGCTACAAACAACCATGACAAGAAGGATTCACCAACAGTTTGGTTAAACGAAGGTTCAGCAGAATTTGATAGAGCTAAAGCTAAATTAAGTTCAGGTGAATTAACTATGGCAGTATTAAAGACTAAGGTCTTAATGAGTAAAAAAGTAGAAGGTCTACTAAACAATTAATTATAACTAAAACACAAAAACTATGAGCGCATTATTAAATTTATCAATTGACGTAGCAAATTTACCGAAAGAGAAGTTTGTTAAAGGAAAGAACGGAAAAGTATATTATAACTTTACTGTTAGTATTAACGATGAGACTAATCAATTTGGTCAGAATGTATCAGCATTTGATTCACAGACTAAAGAAGAGAGAGAAGCTAAAAAGCAAAAGACTTACTTAGGTAACGGTAAAGTAGTTTGGACTGACGATTCTATCGTTGTAGCTGTAAGACAAGATCAGGATGCTCCTAAGCCAGCTCCAGCACCAGCTGTTGAGACTGCTTCAGGTGATGATTTCCCTTTCTAGTAGTACATTAAAATAAATAGGGGAGTTTGATCGCTCCCTTATTAACTAAGACTAAAAACAAAGTATTAATAAAAACAAACTAAGATATGACAGAGGATTTAGAAGTAAAGAATATGTATTTCGATAAGTTAGCAGAAGACTTATTCATTGATGCAGAGGAAGAAATATCTTACCCACCAGTAGCTATCTCATTAGGAGAAGCTATGACTCATACACCAGCTGGTACTATTAGTTATCCAGTGCCAATAGGTACATATGGAAACTTTAGTTTTGTACAAGCTCCACCTAAATCTAAGAAGACTTTCTTTATTAGCCTATTAGGATCAGTATATTTATCTGGTTCAAATAACTTTGGTGGTAATATTAAAGGACATAGAAATGATGAATGTTTAGTACATTTTGATACAGAGCAAGGTAGATTCCATGCACAGAAAGTATTTAGAAGAGTATTGGATATGAATAAAGGTGAAGATGCTGGATGTTATCATACATTCGGTTTAAGAACATTAGGATATAAAGAGAGAATAGATTTTATAGAGTATTACTTATATAATAAATTAGAGAATAAATGTGGTGTTGTTATCATTGATGGTATAGCCGATTTAGTATCTGATGTAAATAACTTAGAGGAATCTAATGCAGTAGTACAAAAGATAATGAAATGGTCAGCAGAATTAAACTGTCATATAGTAACTGTAATTCACAGTAACTTTGGTAGCGATAAGCCAACTGGTCATCTAGGTTCATTCCTAGAGAAGAAAGCAGAGACTCAGATTCAATTAGAGGTTAACACCGTAAATAAAGAATTAGTAACTGTATCATGTAAGAGATCAAGAGGGTTTCCTTTTGAGACATTTAGCTTTAAAGTAAATAATCATGGATTACCTGAAGTTGAAGGTGATTTGTTTGATGTACTAGAAGGCACTAACTTTAAGAAAGTAAAGTATGATAACTAAATTTAATACACCTTTTGCAGTATATCTACCCAGAGTTAAGTCTAAGGATAAAAGAATAGCAATGAACTTAAATACCTATAGAAATTTACATTTCTTGGTAAACAATCAGGCTAAGAAAGTATACAAAGAGTTAATGAAGGATCAGTTAGACGGACTAGAGATAGAGACTCCAGTTGAAATTACATATCAAGTATTCAAGCCTTCCAAGAGAAGCTTAGATAAAATGAACGTAGTATCAATTGCAAGTAAATTCTTTTTAGATGCAGTAACAGAGTATGGATGTTGGGATGATGATAATGATGACAATGTAAAGACAGAGATAATACTACCAACAGAGCTTGACAAGGATAATCCTAGAGTCGAGATAACTATAAAAACAATATAAATATGTATGTAACAAGCAGATTAATAGTAGGATTCGTATTCGGATTTGAAATAGTAACAGTTCAAGAAACTGAAGAAAGTTCATATAATGTATACAAACTAGATTTAGGTTTCGTTAGTATTAATATGATACCTACCGCATAATGATCCTAGAGAAACTAGCAAAGAACCACTCAACGTGGAACAGAATGGTCTTAGGATTTGGAGCGAACCCTTCAATTGCAGAAGATATAGTACAAGACATGTATATAAAGATTCATGATTTAGTAGAGAGAGGTAAAGATATAACTTATGGTGATGATGATGTAAATAAGTTTTATGTGTACTTAACTCTTAAATCTCTTCATGGAGATTATTACAGACAGAAAAATAAATTAACAGTATATTCAACGGATGATAATCCAGAGGAAAACAAATATGATTTGATATCTAGTAATGAAGATTACAATGAGTCAGAGCAAGATGCGTTTGATAAAACATACTCTAAGGTCGTCAAGGTTTTAGATGGGTTACCTATATCAGATAACTATCCATACTTTAAGAATATATTTATAGGATACAATACAAGAGAGCTATCTATGAGAAGAATGGCTAAAGAAACAGGTATCAACTTAAATAGTATTTTTAATACATTGACTAAAGTAATGAATATAGTTAGAGATGAATGTGGCGAAGATGTCGCTGACTTCTTTAACAAAGATTATCACTTAATTAAATAATAAATTATGACAAAGAAAAAAAGAGTAAGTAAACCTAAGGTAAGTAAAGGTCTTGGAGATACAGTAGAAAAAGTATTAAAAGCTACAGGTATTGATAAGATTGCTAAGTTTATACTAGGTGAGGATTGTGGTTGTGATGAGAGAAAAGCTTTATTAAATAAGCTCTATCCTTATCAGAAACCTGAATGTTTAACAGAGAAAGAATATAAAGTTCTAGATAAACACTTTAAGAAGTACCCAGACAATACGACTGGAACGCTTAGAGCAGAGTTACTTAGAGATTTGTATCTTATCTACAATAGAGTTATGCATCAGACTAAGAAGCCTAGTAACTGTCCTTCATGTGTAAGAAATGTATTAAGTTCATTAAAGAACATATACTTAACTTACGAAGATAAATAGTAAATAATAACCTCATTTAGTAAAATAAGTGGGGTTTTATTTGTTTACTCGCATTATAATTACTATATTTGTATGGAACAATAAAAACAAACACTATGACAATACAAGAAAGAGCACACAATTTTGCTTGGGCAAGATTAGAAAAAGCAAAGAACAACGTAAAGAACTTTGATTGGGATGGATACCCTATAGTATCTAAAGAACAAATCAATTTAGTATATTCAGGATTCGAAATAGAATTAGAATTAGCTAATTATATATACACAACCTTAGAATTAAATAGATAATATGGAAACATTAGTAGTAAATAATGAACGTATAGTTATCAATACAGAAGGTGAATTCTTCATGCAACATTTAACATATATACTAAGTAAGTATCCTAGTGATGCAGTAGTATGCTGGTCAGAATGTACAGAGGAAGATTTAAATCAATACAATATTCCTTCGAGAATGAGATAATAATAGCTAATTCATTTGGTAGCTCGCATAATATATCGTATATTTGCGTATAACAATAAAACAAAAACAATATGAACTTTAAACAATTAACAGACGTAGACAAAGAATTGATCAAAGTATCTTACAGAAGAGAAGATTCTAAGTCTAAAGCACAAAATCAATTAGCATCTACATTTGGTGTTACTACTAGAACAGTTAGAGCATGGGCTCAGAACTTAGGTTTAACTGGAGACAATACAACTACAGACTCTTTCAGAGTAATGATATATGATATTGAAACATCTAGAGTAAACGCTAAAGTATGGTGGACTGGTAAACAATATGTTGGTCATAAGAACTTAACATCAGAACCTAAGATGATATCAGTATCATGGAAATGGTTAGGAGAAGATAAGATTCACGCTTTAACATGGGATAAAGATCACTGTGATAAAGCTATGATTGAAAAGTTTATGGTAGAATATAATTCTGCTGATATGATTGTTGGTCAAAATAATGATAGATTTGATAACAGATGGTTAAATGCAAGAGCAATGAAACATGGTATTCACTTCAATACATTTATTAAGTCGTTTGATATAATGAAGCAGACTAAGAGATTATTTAGATTACCATCTTACTCTATGGATTATATAACTAAGTTTCTTAACGTAGAGAACAAACAGACTCACGAAGGTATTAAGATGTGGGATATGATTCAAGAAGGTACTAAAGCTCAACAGAAAGAATATCTACAGAAAATGGTAGATTATAATGTTGGTGATATTGTATCTACTGAAGCTATGTATATTACATTAAGAAAGTATATGGGGCATAAAGTACACTTTGGTGTATTAGCTGGTCTACCAAAATGGACATCACCTTCTGATGGTACTACTGATGTATTCTTATACAGAACTACTTGTACTCCTAACGGAACTATTCAACGTATAATGCAATCTAATACAGATGGTGTTCAATACAAGATTAGCAATGGAGAGTATATGAAATTCTTTAATGCATAATGGATATATATAGATGCACAAGCGACACTACAGATTATATGTCTGAGTGTTGCTCTGCTTCTGCTGATGGTCACATATGTGAGCTAGAAGGTAGATGCGCAGACTGTAAAGAAATGACAAGTTTTATAATAACCGAATAAATAAATATATATATGAAATACAATACAGCAAGTTACAGATGTCCTTTGACACAAACTATAATTGGATATTCCACACCTAATGAATTACCTGAATCTATAGTTAGAGATGGTATGACTTTAATAAAAGAGTAATGACACCAATAATAATAATAGGAATAATAATGATAATCTTTCAAATAAGAGCTATCTATTACGCTTACACTAAAAACTAAACATATGAAATTCGATAAGAAACATACAATTGCCCAAAGAATGGGTAGAATGGAAAAAGTATTAAGTCAATTATACGTAGCTATGGTAGATTTAAATGCAAGAATAACAACCTTAGATGGTGGAAAAGTAAGTGAAACAACTAAAACAAAAAAATAATATGAAAAACATAATAATAGGATTAACAGTATTAAGTATATTAAGTTCATGTCATAAAGATGAACACACACACGATATAGTATTTCCAACTACAGACGTTAGATTAAACGTAGATAGTCAAAGTAGGTCTAATGTAAATAGAGATGATGTCCCTGTTACTGTAGAGTCTATAAGTGTTGAAGTTACTTCAGCGATAACAGGTACAGTTGTATTAGCTGACTATGATTTAGTAGATGATGGATCAGGAGTTGATGGATTTGTAGTTGCAGATGTACCTTTAGGTGCTAATGATTTTACTGCGTTAACAACTGCTTCTGGTAGTCAGGTTTATAATTCATTAAATATAAATCAGGATGCTATATTGGAAGATGTTTTAGATGACAAAAAGAGTCAAGTACCTTACGTTATATTTGAAGGTGAAACTTTAGATGCAGACATTACAGGAGACAATGATTTTATTAACATTGATATGAATACTAATTACGGTAGAATTATTACTTTAATAAAGATGGATGATAGTTTAACTGATGATTATTATTATTCTATTACTGTATTTACTAACCAAGAAGTAGCAGAACTAATGACTTTCACTAACTCTAATAAGAGATATTTATCTATGTGGTCTAATATTGATTCTGTAGATGGTCAAGTTCAAATACATACTGTAAGAGTATACGCTAAATCTAATGATGTAGAGATAGTTAATTACGATATAGTATCAACTGTAACTGCTAGCGTTGGTCAAACTAATGTATACACTATATTAGCTGATAGCCTTCAAGCTGAAGAGTCAGGTTTAAACTTTACATTCCAATCATGGAGTGAAGTTGACGGTGGAAACTAAAAACAATTACCATGAAAAGAAATAAGAAGATTAACCACGAGATAGGAATATTATTGCTAATGTGTTTAGCAGTATTACAAATATCACAAATACATATGTAACTATGAGCGATAGCATAAAGAAGTACGAAGAATTAGTTGGTGAATTACCTACTATATCAGTTGCACAACAAAGAAAAGATACCCCTATATTTTCAGGGGTATTAAATTACTTCCCTGATGCTATTAGAGAAGTAGCTATATGTTCTAGAATAGGTAATGAGCAACATAATGCTGGTAAGCCTTTACACTGGGATAGAAGTAAGTCAGGTGATGAATTAGATGCTTTAACAAGACATCTTATGGAAGCTGGCACAATGGATACAGATGGAGTTAGGCATTCTACTAAGGTAGCGTGGAGAGCTCTAGCGAACCTACAAAAAGAGATAGAACTAACATATAAAACTAAATAATTATGGTAATATTAATTGATGCAGATACTATGATATTTGCTAGTGCAGTAACTTCAGATACACTTGAAGAATGTATTGACAAATTCACATGGAGTTATAGAAACTTAATGAAAGATATCATGAATACATATGAACCTGATGGTGTATATATATTCTCTGGTAGTAGAGGTAACTTCAGAAAATTAATTACTCCTAACTATAAAGCCAATAGAAAGAAGCAGTCACTCCCTGAGCATTTGTTTGCATTACATAATCATGTTAAGACAGAATATAAGTCTATAGTTGGTTATGGTGTAGAGACTGATGATATGATTGCTTCATACTGGTTTAGAGCTTCTGAAAAGATAGGTAGAGATAAGGTGATGATTGTTGCAGTTGATAAAGACTACAGACAATTCCCTTGTTTATTCTATAACTATAAGAAGAAAGAGCTTGAAGATATAACTGAAAGTGAAGCTATGTTTAACTTCTATGAGCAAATGGTAGTTGGAGATACTGCTGATAATGTAAATTACCTAAAAGGATATGGAAAAGCTTACGCTAAGAAACTATTCGCTGATTGTGATTCACAATACTTATATACTAAAAGACTCTATGAGTTATTTAAAGAAGTATACAGAGGTAAAGCAAAAGAGAAGTATATTGAATGCTATAACCTATTGAAATTAAGAACAGATTGTTAACATATAAAAACTAAAACTATGAACTCAGTATTAAACGATACAATAAAAGAATATTACTTAATGGTTAAGTATGATTTAGAAGATGGATGTACAGAAGAAATGGTACATGTAGGTCTAAGAGAATTAGAAGAAGAAGAGAATTACTTAGCATGTGCTGGTGTTCAAATGGCTTTACAAGAGCACTTAACAAGACAAAAAGATGCTTCTAACGAGTCTTTTGATACTTTAATAGAGGAGATCATTAATGGCTAAAGCTAAACAGGAAGCTAAGAAAAAGCTTAAGATAGATAATTGGGATTTGCATCAGAAATCATTAGTCTGGTGCATTCGCAATCACTATAGAATATATCCTCAACAAACTCCTATGTTAGAATGGGAAATAGTAGTTGAAATGGGTGTAAAGAAAGCTATAATGGAAGAGAAATATAAAAAGGGAGATATACAATATGGTATATATCAGACACTTAAGACAATCTACCTAAAACATAATGACTACTAATACGTTATATATACATGTCAAGAAAACAAAGAAATTCATCAGAGGAAATTAAACCAACTGATGGCAGAAAAAATAATAGTAGATTACAAGCTAAGCCTTTATCTACTAAAGATAAGTTGTTACCAGCTAAAAGTAATGGTGCTAAGAAAGAACGTATCTCATCGTATGCTGTATCGGCTATGAAAGAGGTGTTTGGTTCTGAAAAAGAAGCATTCATTAACCTAGCTAAATTAGGTAAGGATAACTTTAATCAAATGAAGTTACTATTAGAGTATGCTTATGGTAAACCTTCTGATAGTATTAATGATAAGGCAGTAGGTAATAAGATATCTGCTCCAGTAATTAACTTCTTTAATCATAATGAACCTAAAGATGATGAAGATATAATCGATATAACAAATGACTAATATAAACTTAAATCCAAAATACATACCTCTATTTCAATCTGATGATAGATATTACGTTATTACAGGTGGTAGGGGTTCAGGTAAATCATTTGGTATTTCATTGTTCTTATTGAATCTAACATATGAAAAAGGTCATAAGGTGTTGTTTAGTAGATATACATTAATGTCTGCTCAAACTTCTATTATACCTGAATTTATAGAGAAGATAGATTTGATGGATAAGAATAGTGATTTTAGAATAACTAAAGATGAGATAATTAACTTAACTACAGGTAGCTCAATTATGTTTAAAGGTATCAGAACATCATCTGGTAACCAAACTGCTGCTCTTAAGTCTTTAAATGGCGTTACAACGTTTGTATTAGATGAAGCAGAAGAGTTAATTAATGAAGATGACTTTAATAAGATTGACTTCTCTATTAGATCACAACTTAAACAGAATAGATGTATACTGGTATTGAATCCAGCTACTAAAGAGCATTGGATATACCAAAGATTCTTTCAGTTTAGGAATGTAGAAGGTGGTTTTAATGGACGTAAAGAAGATACTACTTATATACATACAACGTATTTAGATAACAGAGAACATTTATCTGATTCGTTCCTTAAGCAGTTATATGAAATGAAGATGAGAAACCCTAGTAAGTATGAACATACTGTTATGGGTGGATGGCTAGCTAAAGCTGAAGGTACTATAATTAGAAACTGGAAAGTTGGAGACTTTGTACAAACAGAAAAGATGTGTTATGGTCAAGATTATGGATTTTCCAATGATATGAGTACACTTGTGAGAATTTCGATAGATACAGAAAATAAACGATTATATGTACAGGAACAGTACGGAAAGACTAATATGTCTACTTCTGAGATAGCAATGAAAAATAGAAATATTTGTGGTACAGATTTAATTATTTGTGATAACTCTGAGCCACGTTTAACAAATGAACTTAAGCAATTAGGATTGAATGTTAAACCTACTATAAAGAAGAAAGGTTCTATACTGTCTGGTATTGCATTGATGCAAGATTATCAGATAATTGTAGATAGAAAATCTAACGCTATAATAAGAGAGCTAAACAATTATGTTTGGCATGAGAAAGGAGAGAAACCAATTGATCGTTGGAATCACTTTATGGATGCGATTAGATATGGATTACAATACTTAGTACAAGGTCAGATGTCTGGCAAATATGTAATAAGATAATGAATTACCCTCAATACTTAATTGTGTTGGGGGTTTTTTGCGTTTATAGGGGATGTTTAATATGATGGGGTGTTTAATATGATGGGTGGGAAAATATATCTCTGTGTGTTTAACATGATGGGGGGTGTTTAACATGATACCCCAAAATTAACCTCTTTATGTAGAAATTAGGCATAAATATTGTATTATCAATTATAAGCCTGTTTAAGAGCTTTAAATCAATGTAAATGTATACTACTATCAAAAGATTTAGATAATAGAAGTTAAGCCTATTAAAATAACCAGTTATTTTGTAGGCGCGTTAAAATAGGGCAATTCTTTACCCTCTCGCCATATTTCAGCGATTTGGCAAACATACAATAAATATTACGAACCACCAAACAATATTACTATATAGAATCATTATAAATAACGATAATATTATTGTTTATATGTAAATTAGTTGTATCTTTGGGTAATAATAATAGTATAACCTAATATATATAATATGAAACATAACAAAGTAAATAACTTCTTTAGTAAATTAATAATAGTATTTGCATTCTTATTGGTGACAAATATGTTTAGCCAAAGATTGATAGATACTAATGAAAAGTATGAGCATAGTATTTATATAGGTAAAGGTTTGAACGATTGCTCTGTAAGGGCTTTAGCTAGTTTGGATAATATAAAGTATAACGAATCATATAATATATTAAAAGGTTTAGGCAGAAAAGACAATGAAGGATTTGACCTAAGGGTAATATTACAACACTTAAAAAATAATGGTAGGTTTAATAATATGACCCCATTAATAAAAGATAAAGGCATTACTATTAGACAGTTAATAAATGCAAATGTCTTAAATAAAGATACTAATTATTTAGTAATGAGTGAAGCGCATATATTCACGGTTAAATTCAACGGTAAATATTGGGTAACTTATGGTAACTATAATGATTTAGATAATGTAATATTTCATTTAATAAGTATAAATAAATTAGGATAGTAATATAAATAGTATTATCTTTGAGTATAATTAATAATAACTAAAAACAAACACAATGACAAAACAAACAGTAAGACAAGAGCAAGAGTTGGTAAACAAGATCAATGCGAAGCAAGACTTTACTCACTCAATAACAGGAGTAAATAAAAGGTATGTAATCGGAGTAAAAACTCTATTCATGGGTAAAAATCCAAGTTTACAATATAATTTGATATATGATGATATCTATAATTTGGATAATAGATTTGATTCTGTCGGTGGGTGGTTAGATACTGAAACGGGTATTTATTACGTAGATTATTCTGTACAAATGGATGATTTATTTGATGCTATGCAATTAGCCAGAGAAAATAACGAACTAGCTATTTATGACACTGTAGAAAATACAGAGATAAAACTAATAAAATAATGATAGATTATATACTAAACCCATATCTGTTAGTTAACTTCGGTTACATGATAACGGCAATAATAATAACATTAATAATAACTAAGAATAATAAGAAATAAATACTTAAATAGTTGTGTATATTGTAGAAAAGCATTATCTTTAAGTATTGGTAATAATACCAACATAACTAAAAATATAACAATGAAACTAAGTAAAAGACAATTGAACGAATCTATTAAAATGAACTCTTTAACAAAGGGAGCGAGAGAATTTAATTCTGCTAAGTTTGAAACATTAGCAAGAAGATCAGAAAGAAATAATAAATATAATACAATATAATTAGGTTAGTATCTAAATAATACTTATCTTTATAAAGTCAATAAGACATAACACTAAAAAACAACAATATGAAATTCACTAGAAAATTAAAAGCAAATTACTTCTTAACAAAAAGAGCATTTAACCGAGCAGATGCAACAGATAAGGCTGGGGTTATAATAGTAAGTACATTCATCGTGCCGATGTTATTCTTTATCTGTGCAAACATTATCGGAGGTGCTCACATATCATTTGGATTTTAATATAAACTAACTAAACATAAAACAACATGAAAGTAATACAAAATAAAACAAGTTACCAAGTATACAAAAGCTTTATCAAAAACAATATTAACCCAATTACTGGTTGGAAAGCTGACCAAGTAGAAGAACCAAGAAACGATAAATAATTATGAGACAAACAAAGTATTTACAAAATCTTAGTATCTTAGATGCTAAAGTAATAAACAAATCAGGAGTAATTGAATATAAAAAAGGGGTTTATTCTTACAATACATTAGTAGCAATAATTGACCCTTATAACATGACAATAAAAAAAACAGAATGGAATGTAAACGGTCAAACATCAAGCCCAACAACATCAAAACACATTAATTATGTTGCAATGGAGAATAATTTAACACTAATAAAATCATAATGACAAACAGAGAAAAACTAATATTAGAGATAATTGAAAAGGCTGGCGATGAGTTTGAAACTAGAATGGACTATTTAAACCTAGCTATCAAATCAGAATACCAACTGACAAAAGAAATCATTCACATTAACAACTACTTACTAAACAACTAAAAACTATGAGAACATTTAAAGCTGATAAATACCAAATATTAACAGAGAACCAAAAATGGGAGAATATAACAAAAGCAAAAGCGAGGGAATTAATAAAGTCAGGAGATTATAAAACAATTGATTTATTTGATGCTGATATTAATTATATAGCTGAAGGATTATTTTACAGTCCACAGATCAATAAAGTAGAAAAGTTTGAGGACTTAGAGTCTGGATTAAATGAACTAATGAATAAATATAATTAAGATGACAAACAAAGAAATAAAAGACTTTACCAGTAAATTAGTAAGCTTGAAGAATGAAAATAGTGTATTAAAGAATAGAGTAAAACTATTGAAAGATAATAATGAAATGTTATCTAGAATGATTATAAATAACAAATAATTAGTAAAATAGTTGTGTATATCGTTAATATATTGTATCTTTAAGTATTGGTAATAATACCGATAATAACTAAAAACAAAAACAATGTCAAACTTAATCAACACAATTAAAAACAACGATACAACGGACAATATCGGTTTAGTAGTAGTAGCAACTTTAATCGTTCCATTCTTAACATTCGTAGTGATAGAATTATTGAACGGTGCAACAATACACATGTAAGATTATGAAACTAATAATAATAATAACATTACTAATAATAACAATAGTATTAATCAAGTCAGAAATGACTTACCAAAAAAATAGAAGATATGAAAATAACAGATAAACAGTACAAGACATTTGAAAGTATTATATACTTACTATGTGGTGTAATATTGCCGATTGCTTTAGTAATTTACGCCATAATATCATAATTATGATGACAATAAACGAAGTAAAAGAATCTTATAATTATACATATAATTATATAGATAATAACGACAAAGAAGGGAATATATATAATGTATTTGAGAATGGACAAGATACTCAATACTTTATACCAAACGATAACACATATATAAAAATAACAGAAGATAACTAAAAACAAACAACATGAAAAAAGCAGAATTAAAAGCAGCATTACAAATCGCAGAAGATACGATTAATTTACTAGGTCAAGAGTTAAGAACTTCATACATGGTAAATGATGACAACAAAGTACAATACAATAAGTTGGATTCAGAATTTGAAGCATTTGAAGTAAAGTTTGAAGAGGTACAAGAGGAATCTAATATATTCCGAACTCAAAACATAACATTACATAAAAGGTTAGAATGTTTACTGACTGAGATAGACAGACTTGAAGAGCAAAGAGATGGACTAATAGCCGAAGGCTCGACACCAAAAAACGCCTATTTACACGAGATACATACAATTTTTGTTGACTCTGGGGAATTACATTTAATTAATGAGGATTTATCTCTAGTAATTAATTGCTCTAACTTTGTGCAAGATTTGGCAACTATTAACGATCTATGTATAAAAGAAGCAAAAAGAGACTTAGCCGACTCAATACATCAAATAAAGCAACTAAATAACGATATATAATTATGACAGATAAAACTAAAATCAGGTTATTAGTCGGGTTGATAGCCTGTATAGTAATGATATTAACTAACACTAAATTCATAGTATAATGATAAACGATCTACAAACAGATAACAGTATATATATAGATACTCCATTTACATTAGAACTAAAAGCAGAGGTAAAGGAGTTAACCGAGAAATTAAGAGGATATATTAAAGCATGTAAGCAATTGAAGAGGATAAACGACCACAGGGAAGAGGTTATCAGCTTGAGAGATATATCACTACACAGGTTAAGATGTGAAGTCTCTACATTAACAGAGAGAGAGGACAACCGTATAAGACAGGCTAACTATGTAGCATTCGGAAAGAGCCCTATCATATGCACACCCTACGGAGAGTA
>Ga0209709_10000394_pt1 | contig 41385 bp, 40 predicted proteins | sample ArcticOcean_MG_C_2_FD_187435 | JGI IMG/M metagenome (GOLD analysis project Ga0209709, IMG submission 187435) | Marine microbial communities from western Arctic Ocean - ArcticOcean_MG_CB4_136 (SPAdes) (version 2) | ecosystem: Environmental > Aquatic > Marine > Oceanic | place: Arctic Ocean... | reverse complement strand
TTCATTTCAGCATATTGTTTTTTATTGGGTAATAAAAGACCACTTTTGAATACTAATTTATACTCAATTAGAGAGGGGGACTCACGAAGCATACGCTCATCTGCACGCTTTAAGGCAGCATCAATTAAACCTTGTGGTGCTGGTTTATTATTCTGCTTATAACCCTCTTCAGTTTTCATGATGTTTTCATCCCCTAATTCCTGTGCTTCTACCTTATTACGGTAATTTTCAGGCGTTTTAGTGACTACTTCACGCATTTCCTTTTGGTATTTAGGGTCCGACATCTCAATAGTCAACAACTCCAAATACTCATCTTGAGGACCGCTAACCATAATAATCACTCAAATACAATGACCTCGATATAACGAGCCAAGATACGGTCAATCTCACTCTGTAAAAGTTGAATCTTAGAAGTAAGGTCCACATTTTGTGTGCCTTCAGGAATCAAAACACTTCTATCATCTGACATCAAGACATCAATTGCTACCATCTTAGTAGCAACTTCTTCAATGGCCTTCTCCAAGTATCTCTCGCCGTAGATATATGAGGCTTTAATCGCATTCCATTCAAAGAAAGGATAAGAATTATTGAAGTAAACAACACCCATCTCATGGTCAAGCCACCAGTCTCGCAGTCTTGCGTTATCTCCCTTACTACTGCCTCCTTGAAGGTCTATTTTGAAGATATACTGGGTTAATTGACCAGTAATTGAAGAAAGTGCCGAGCCTACTACAATAGTACACCCAGTAAAAGTAGTAGGCGTCTTACCTGTATAACTGAATACATCACCACTCGCATCAAGACAGACACCTGCATTAACAAACGAAGCGGTATCATCCACAGTAATAGTTGAACCAGCGAGGCCAACGAATGTGGCTATAGCACTACTTGTTTGGCCGAATGAGATATTGGTATCAGTGGCTACAATAGAACAAGTCTCTCCACCTTTACCTGCTCTCATGCTGGTTATTTTCACGACTCCTGTACCATAATCAGAATTAGCCGTAGCAAGGAACTCATTATTGAGTGCTACATTGGCTGAAGAGCCTTCTAAAATATAGGCTGGAGCGAAATCCACTGCTGCTTTAGATACTCGGTCCTCTTTGTTAATCAAGTCTGCAAGATTTTGAGAAGAAGATGCCGGGTCAAAATCGGCACGCCATTGAGAAGTACCTGTCCCAATCGTAAGTGTCGCAGCAGAGCCATTCCCTGAAGATATGACAATAGAACCTGTGAGTGCTCTTACATCATCGGGCATTTTGATACGAGCCTCTGCTGTAGCAATTTCACGATAATCGTCTCCCTGCCATAATTCAAGACGAAGGATTTGTTGAACATTACGGAATAGAAGAGGGGCAGTACCTACATAGTCAGTATAGTACCGGCGACGATATGGTTTGTAAGTGTCAAAATTGATGTATTCAGCACTCACAAGATAGGGTCGCCAAGCATTGTGTGTGATGTTATCAATCTTATCTTGAGCCTCTTTGATACGAGTCTCTACGATTGATTTCTTCATACCACGAGTTTTACCATTAGTGAAGGATGCTGTATTCTGTACATAGGCATTGTCAGCAGCCTGATAATCAGCGTGAGTTATACTATCAGCGAAGGATAGTTGGACACCAAGAGCGTTTGTTGTGATTGTCGTTATAACTCTCTCTAAACCCAAAGGGTCTGCGTCGGAGTATAGAAGAATGGTGTCACCAACAGTGAAACCAGTAGTTCTGTAATCAGCACCAGTAACGAAAACGGCAGTAGCAGTGCTATCTCCGCTTACAAGAACGGCTTCTTGAGGGCCTATTGAGAGAAAATCTGCAACTTTTTGTGCAGTGGTATAAACAATAGCGGAAGGGTCAAGAGGTCTTGTTTCAGCCTCGCCGGGTGAGAATACTATTGGCATCTAATCACGCTCTATTTTCAGCATCTATATGCCCAAGATTATACTCCATTGGCTTGTTACAAGCACCACATGACTCACGCCATAGGAAATGAAGCATACCACAGTTTTGACATCTTGTGCCTGAACCAATGTTCAAGACATCTGCTGCCTCTGAATTACGATTGCGTTGCTCAGAAGTAATCCCCTTGAGAGGATTCTCTTCATCAATGACTTTGCCAAGTAAAGTAGAAGCGTCAGAACGAATGCCTTGTTTTTGAAAACGCTCAATGTCTGTTAGGTCAATTGTTTGTTCGGCCAGTGACATACATACTCCTCACTCTCAACTGGTTGTCACAAAGATAAAAACATTTCCAAGAATAACATGTGGGTCGGCTGATACGCATGTGTTACTGGCAATTGCAGCACTAATAGCGGTTGCTATAGCAGCAGTTGCTGTTGTATCATTGAAATCTTTAGGCGGATAAGGCCCAAGAATTGTTACCGTCTTAGCCATTTAAGTCACCTCAAGAGCGGCGACCTATTGCGAGGAAAGTTCCACCAAGAGTTCCATGACCTATAGCAGTGGCTGCAATAGTAATTGTAGTACCACTGAAAGTAGCCATATCACCGGGCAAGATGCAATCTACTGCTGCATAAGTTGTTCCACCAGCAATATCAATATGTTGAATCTTTGCGAGATTACCTGCTCCTACTGGGTTTACTATTACTGCATCAATGCTTGCTAAAAGTCCACTCAAAGCAATCGAGGTATCTGTCGCTGCATAAGTTCCGGTTACAATCATTCTGTCACCGAAATAACTCGGTCTTGCGTCAATAGTTACTGCCATTATAGTTCATCTCCTGTTGTTTCTTCAAGACTCTCTTCAATAAGAGCCTCAGTTTCTTCTACTCCATCGGGACTCATTACAGTTTCCACGAGTGATAGAAGAGTAGTTTTTGTTGCATAGCCTTTCGGTGTAATGTCATAAGTAGAAAGCCACTTAGAGATGTCTGAACGACTCCATCCCGAATCAGGGATGCCATCGTTACCAATATCTACAGATGCTTCATAGTCCTCAATGATGTAATCAGGACCAAAGCGCAAAAAGTATTTGTCCATCCAAGCCTGTGTTACTTCACGAGTTTTACCTCGTAAGAAGGCTGGATGGGTTGCATCCATATTCGGTGTCTCGTAAGAGCGACCAATGTATGTTATCTTAGGCAAGTTTCCTCACCTCAGTTGTATAGTACCATTACAGTGGTTACATTTGCCGAACCACTCAAGTATTGTAGAGTAAGGGTAAGTGCTGTAAAAGATGCACCAACTGCTACTGCTGCTGTACCACCATCGGTTGCCATTACGCTCAGAATAGAAGTTGCTCCACCAGCGAGGATGATTGTTTCACCATCTGCGCCACCTGTTACATTGAATAATGCCATCTTAGGTGCTGGGTCATATCCGTTTGCTCCATCGCTATTAGAAGCGTTGAAAGTACCCGGACCACCGCCCGGATAAGATACATCTGCTGCGCCGTCAAGCCATTCTGCTGAGTCTGCTGACCCTGCACGAAGTTCCCAGTTACCCACAAGGGTTGCTGTTGCTGTTCCTGTAATAGTTAATTCAGTTGCCATTATATTTCATCTCCATTATTTTTTTTTATTTTTTTGCTCAACTCAGGTCACGGATGCTTGCTTGTGCTCCGAAGAAAGTAGTCCATACTTCACCCATTGTGCGGTAAAGTCCCTCTTGTCCGAGGCGGTTGATTGCGAATGGGTCACCAGTTTCAATTCCACTCTCAAAGTATTGGGTTGGAATTGCTGTGCTGAAGTAAAGATAGTCAGTATCAAGGAGATACATACGACTTAGACCGTCTTTTGTCATGTCCTTGGTAGGAATGATTGGGACACCGTTGTAGGTTGCTACAATGAATCCGGCTTCAATACCCGGTACACCCTTAACACCGTTGTAGGTTGGAGTAACACGCTTCTCTTCCATGAAACGCTGTTGCGCCTGTAGGAGTTGCTGTAGTCTCATTAGAGTATCATATCCAGTTAGGATGCACTTAGGGTTACCACCACGCTCCCAAACTTGTTGGAAGATTGTGTCAAGGTGGTCAAGTGAAAGAGTTCGGCGACTACCTGCTGCTCGGTCTGCACCACAGTTTACTTCTGCGTTAGACCATGCGTTTGCATTTCGGTCAATGCTGTAGATGTCAAGGTCACCTGTGCCACAGTGGTCAGTTCCAGCGGAGGCACCCATTTCCATAGATGTTAGTCCACCGGATGCTCCACCGTCATTACCAGTAATGCGGTCAAGGGATTCAAAGTTGTTACCAGCAGTTGTTTCGGAGTCCACAAGAAGCATCTTGTTTACCATCTCTGCGTGATGCTTACCCATTTCTTCTTTGAGAACTGAGCGCATGTCACCCATACCATCATCCTTGTCAGCAAGGAAAACAGCGACTTCGCTTACATCAAAAGAGTGAGCGATGGTCTTAGGCTTTGCAGCAACATGTTGGAACACAGGCTTAACAGTTTCAGGCAGTGTGCCGTTCTCTGCAATTCCACCGTGTACAACACCGGAGTTTGGTTTGTCGGTAATGACTCTCCATCCACTGCGCTCCCAAGGTTTCTTAGGAAGAACTGAGAATGCGTTGAACTCTTGGTTCAACTGTGACCATACTTTACGGCCATATATTGCTTGGTAAGTTCCAGCAGTTGTGCTGAGCATTGGTGCATCCGACTTCAGAAGTTCACTACCAGTGTAGGTGTAACCCATTGAGTTACCTGCCCCATAGTAGTATCTTTCCATATCGCTGACTGTTCGTACATAATCTCGTGCCATTATATTTCATCTCCTATTTTTTTTATTATTGTTGTTGAGTTTTCACTCGCTGCGGTATAGCCCTCCAGCCAGTTGGTGAACTTCATCCCATGTCATGTTACCAAGGTCTTGAGTGCTTGGCACTTCAAGATTTGTTTTCCCTGTTGGTAAAGACTTAGAAAGCAATTCGCCTCCTCCGTTGGAAAGATTGTCAATGCGTTCATTGAGTGAACCGAGTGCTTTCATTACTTCATCAAGAGGAGCACGAGCATCAAAGTTTTGTGCCCCTGCCTTTGTGATTTCTTCGGTACGCTCGTGAGTGTAGCGGCCTTCAAAGTTGGATTCAAGAGAGTTACGGAACTCTTCTTCTTGCTTTGCAGCCTTGAAAACTCCGTATGCTTCTTCGATTCGGTGTCCACCAATAGATGTAGAGTTAATGAAGTCAGACTTCTTTGTGCTGCTTCCCTTTCCACCACCAGTAGTACGGGAAATTGCGTTAGTAGATGGGTTGCCTCCTTCTTGAGCACGACCCTTGACTTGTCCAGCGAAGTAATCTGCGCCGTCGCCAATTGATTCAGGAGTAGAGCCAAGATTTGCCTTTGCTACATCATCAAAGTGTTGTCGTGCTTGTCCGGTATTGACACCAGCAGACTTGAGTGTGTGTTCCATCCAGTCAAGATATTCAGATGTGATAACATCAGAGAACTGAGACTTTTCTTTGTCGTCTTTGTCCTCATCCTTATCATCTTGTGCTTCTGTATCTTCAGGAGTATCATCTGAGTCTTTATCCCCTTTGCCTTTTTTCTTGGCAATTGCAGCAGCAAGTGCTGGGGGTAGTTCGCCTTTCTCCATAGAATCAAGTCGCCCTTCTAAGCGGCTTAATACATCGTTCATTTGGTCCATTACTTCATCAGTCATTTTGGTCACCTTGTTTTTATCTTCTTTTAATATGTTGAATGTTGCTTCGGGGTTAATTCCTTTTTCACAGATTGTTATTTCGTGTAGTTCTAATTTTGAGATTTCTTGGTAAGTGCCGTGGTTTTTATCGCTTTTGTTTACTCGCTTGAATGCTTGTCCTCCGATACTAAATCCCGCTAAATTGCCCTTGCGTATTTCGCTGGCGACTTCTCGTGCTTTTTCAATATCATCCCGGAGTTGTACTACGACAAACATTCCAGCATCATCTACTTCGCTTTTCCACAACCTCCCTTGATTATCCGTATAATTTGTTATTACTTCACCGACTTGTATATTTGAGTGTGCTAATTGGACATTTCGGTATTTAGGGTCACTCATGAACTTTTTGAAAGCGTCTTTCAATGCTGTCCTTGTGATTAAGTCTCCCTGTTTGTCTACTAACTCTACTGAAGCATAACCTGCAACAATGAGGTCACTCCCCGATTTGAGGAGTTCAATGCTTCGTTGCCGAGTTCGTAACACACTGATTCACTCTCTGTCGCTTCACCTATATCAATGAACCTTCATCGGTTTTTTCCGATTCTGCTTCATAAGTGGGGGACTGCTTAGCATTTTTCTGTTTTAACCTTCTTTGCGTAACTGAAGGGTATTCTTCTTCGGAGTCCTCTGTTGGTCGCTCAATCATGTCCCAATCGGGTACGCTTTCCTCACTCACGAGACTGGTTGGCCCTCTTGGGGATTCAATAGCACTACCTACATTTATGCCCATACCACGAGCACCCGGTCCACCTGTCATTTTCTCCTTTTCCAGAATATCAATTCTTTCTGTTAAGTCAGCAATACGAGATATAGTTTTCAACATAGGTTTTAGAATGGTATCTTCACTCTCAGCCTCAATAACCCCAGCAGAATCTTCTTCACTACGCTTCCTATTTTTTGGCTTATCCATAGAATGTGCAGGTTCTATACCTTTCATCATTAAAGAAACAGCCTGATTCCATAGCGGTCTAACGCTTTCAGCCAGTTGTAAAGTGTAGTCAGATTGACTTAATTCACCCATTACTGACTTAGGAGAATGTGCCCAATCCCCAGTATGACTGGATTCTGCCTTGTAAATTACCTCGTCTAACCCATCAAAAACGATAGATATTTTATCATCTTTGAGGATTATATCATAAGGAATCGGGATTATAGGATGAGATTTAGCCAATAAAGATAGTGTTTCAAGACTCGCTGGACTCTCTGATTCAGCCTCTCCTACTATCTTTGAAGAGGTTACATCATAGATTATTTTGCCTTTACGATTGCGCTTTTTGACACCTGAAACAGAAACTGATACAGTATCTCCTTCGTTAAATGGCTTAGGACTTTTAATTGTACCAACATCAAGATACTGTTTACCGTCATATTCAACACCACGATTTCCAAAACCTTCAGAATCTAATGGCCCTGCTCCTAATCGGTATGTGTATGGCCCTTTTCCTCTAACATCTAAGATTATGAAACTCACATTCTTATTACTACGAAGTAAAAACCACTTAGGATGTCTACGCTCCCCACGCATGTAAGTAGATTTTGCGTCACGAAGTAATAATTGGTTATGTTCTTCTTGGAGACTCTTCACAGTAGACTCTAAACCACCTTCTTCTGTCATACGAGTATCATATGGACCGGGTATTAAGACATGTTCGTGGCTATCAAACTGTCCTCTGAGGACTTTTAACCTCTCACGAACCGTTAAATCAGCGATATTTGTATCATCATAATCAATAATATCTATGATATGGATAACATCTTTCATTTTTACAGCGTCAACGGTGTAATTTTGCTCAGTTATCGCCTCAAATTGCTCTTTATCATCATCACTTAGGGGTACTGCGTCGTTATTTTCATCATAACAAGTAACTTTACTATCCTTTCTTGTGACCATCATACGCTTTCCATCATAGAAAGCAGATACTACCCAGTCTCCACTGAAACCTCTTAGGGCTTCAAAGTCTTTCAAAGAAAATATACGGTGCATTGGTAATACAGGGGGTGGTTTTGATTTATCATCCTTCAATAAAGCGTCAGGATTCATCAATACAGTGAGTGTTTCTAATGGGTCGCTTGTTGAGATTTTATTTGGGTCAATGTTTGACGGTAAACCAGCAACATCAGGGCGATTCATATTTGTTATTGCCACAGGAACTTGATAACCTGATGAAAGAACCTGCTTAACAGCCTCTTCACCATGAAGTGATTTCATCGCTTCTTCAGGTATAGAGTGTAAATACTCAGTCTCAGTATTAGTCCCAGCAATAGCAGTCTTATTTCCGGGGAACTCAAAACCTACAGATGGCGTCATTGGATAACCACTATCCATTCCGCCTGAAATATACATATCCTGAACAGATACTCCCTCATTATTAGCGGGATGAATTGGCTTAGCACCCCAACCAGCACTTCTTACTGTAGTTGAAGGGGCAACAACCTTGTCCATTGTCTCTGCCTTTGTTGGGTCAAACATGTAAAGGTCATGAACTCTACTTTTCGCAGTATTAACGGCCTCATTTGACCATCCTTTGGTACTTCCTATAGCGTTCATGCCTTTTCCATAATCACTACCACGGTGACTTAATTGAATACGAGATAAACCATGTAAATCTATATTTTTTTGCTGAGTAGGTCTGAATAGATTTTCCATCAAACCCAAACTTCTACCATATTTATTATTGAAATTGGCTTTGAACTTCTTGTTTGCACTTTTTTGAGCAGAAGCATCGGTATAGTGAGGTCGAGTGCTTATGTGGTTAGCAAGAAGTCCATCAATTGTATCGTGATGCTCACCACTAAGAGTAGAAAATAGTTTATTTTGCTCTTCACCAGCAAAACTAACCCCACTACCAAGTAAATCTCCATGTCGTAATACTTTTACAGGAGCATCCATACCCTCTAATAACCTCTCAATCATATCATTATGAGCCTTATCATTAGGTAATTGGAGAAGTTGTCTAACCTTTTCTTGAGACATAGTAGGAAGAATCTCCTTTCCAGCCATACCTAAGACTTGAGCAATAGTATGGTGTGGAGATACAACTTCATCCTTCCCTTGAGATAATAATTCACTCGCACTCTTCGCTTCCCTCTTAATATCCCCATAACCATGAGTTGTTAATCCATGAGAAGCATGAGGTAATCGTAGTAAAGCCATGTTAGCATCTCGCATCAAACGAGAAGTATTTGCTAAGAACTTTTCAGGGTTCTCAGGATTGAATGCATCGGGGTCAAGTTTCTCCATCTCAGGTTTGAGTTTATGAGCCATTTGCATAATAGCACTATGGTCACTTTCATCCTTTATCTCAGATTGTTTTGCATCCCAATCCCAACCTTTCTTATTATCAGGTATTGCCTTCTTTTCAATATCCTCTATCTCGCTTTCAATTTCATGTAATCTCACATTGGCTCGTGCATATTCATCACTACCATATTCATAATTCATTATGATGTTACTTATGTCGTCATATTCTTCGTCTAATTCGTCTACTCTATCTTGATGAGCGGGATTAAGAATCCTAAACTCCCCAGTTTTCTTTTTCTTATGACCTTGGAAGATACCGAATAATTCCTTACTCCCTTCACTATGAGATAACTTAGTTTTAGCAGTGATATTATTGACTTTAAGCCAACTATGTTTACCCATTGGTTCATGTGGTGGATTAAGACGACCACCCGCTGTAACTAAACGATGGGTTTGTCGTGCGTTACTGTCGCTTTGGGTTACTTTATTCCCCATACCCCCGATAGCGTTAATTGCATTAGAAGAAAAATGTCCATGTTCTCCCAGTGCTGCTCTATTTGCAGTACCTCCAGAATAATACTCTTTTAATTCATCATCAGTCATATATCTGACTTTATTTGAGTAGCCACTTGAAAGAGAAGTCATACCTTGGAATGGTAGATTCTTACTATTCCTTGGTTTTTTAACCCTAATATGAGAGGCTGAATCCCATAGCGAGGTGATTCCGTGAGCACCTGCGTGCTCTCTTGTCTCTTTAGAAAATAGAGAAGGGATATAACGACCCCAAAGCCCTACTGTTTTTGGATTAGGAACAAAACGGTCACCTTCTACTTTACCCATTATTGAATATCCATCATCATCTTTCGGTAATGAATCGTGCATCATTTCTAATTTATTCAATACATTTCTTCCTACCCCTCCTTGGTGATGAAACTCTTCAGCGAAGTGAGCACCGAGACCTATAGGGTTTCCCGAAGAATCTGTAAGCCAGTGCTCTCTTTCACTTTCTGGGATGTCTTGAATATCAGGACCATTACTACCTAAATGATGAAATGCATCGTGATTACGAATAGGTTTTTGTTGTTTAGTTACCTCTGCGAGTTTTTTAGCGTGCTTTATGACTTCGGCAATTTTATCCTTAGCAACAAGCGGGCCTTCATATCCTGTTAGGAGAGGGTGATTCTCTATTTCTGTCATATCAGAATTATAACCACATAGTCCCAGCATAGTATCTAAACCAATATGCTCAAATGGTTTTTCATCAAGTATTTTCAACTCACTGAGTATTCCTTCACTAAGACCATGTTCGTGCTCGCTTGCGCCTTTATTGATTTTATGACCTTGCATCATGCCTCTTACGGGCAAATGCAAAAGAGGGGGTTCATCCCCCTCTTCGTATGTTCCCGGAACATTAGAGTCCCTATGTTCTGTTAAGAGTTCATTATATTCATTAAGAAGATTTTGATAAAACGAAGTTGATGATTTATTTTCAGAATCATATGGTACAGATTGCATAGCCTCCATCAAAGCCTGTTTAATGAAGGTACTTTCACCATCGGGTATATCATCTATAGTTTCATAGTGTTTCTTAACATTCGGCCCATGCATATGTTGAGGTCGAGAATATGCGTTAAACTCACCAGTAAATCTCTGAGCAAGATTTCTTTTGATGCGACCAGCAGAAACTGTGTTTTTACCACTCAATTTGATAGTTTGAGCATCTTGTGCATCACTTCCTGACTCATGAAGATGTTCTATAACTTTGTGTCTATCAATAGGACTCATGAACTCCAAGCCATACAAGTAACCTTCATACCCTAATCCTTCTTTGATTTGGATAGGGTTAAGGTCGTCAGGATTTTTTCCTGAATAAATATATTCTTGAATCTCCTCCTCAGTCATATCATCTTTTGGATTAAGTGTCTCACCATGAAATTGGTCGCCTTCCCATTTATCAGCAACATCCTCAAAGTGTTTTAGTCTAAGAGCATGTTCGTGCTCAACCGTCTTTGGATATTTTTTAATCATCTCATCTCTGATTTCAGGATTAGCCGCCTTCCATCTTTCAAAATCATCCATGTAAATATCATGCTGATAATGGTCACCTAAAGAGCCGAGGAAACTTTGCTTTTTTGAATCAATACCCTTTGTATTATCATAATAAGACTTACCAATAACAGATAAGTTACCTTGCTTCTCCTCATATCTCTCTTTACCCATCTCTGCATATTTGTACTGTTCAGCCAAACTCTTCTCTCCGGGTTTTGATGCTAAATAGAAACGGCGTAATGTCTCTACCATCTTTGACCTATCAGTTAGTGTATTTTTCCGACGAAGTGGGTGATGATTTTTATGATGAGGATGCGATTCAGGATAATGTACAAATTGATTATATTCAACATGAGGGAAAGAAGATGCTACATCTTTCAGTTCTCTTTCTTTTGTACGACCTTGCCAATGATGCTTCCCAAGTTTCATCTCCGCCCCTCTTTCAAAAGAAGGGGTTCCTTTTTGCTCTGCTTTTAACAGAGAATCGCATACTTCGTCAATTGATGTTCTCTCTATAATCTCTTGATGATATGCTAAGTTCATCTTAGCGAAGTTAAAATCTCCAATAGCATTTAGATAATCAATGCCATCAAAGATGGACTTTAGAAGTTCATTACGACTTCGATAATACCAATCAGTTGGATTTTCCCTCATCTAAAACCCCTCTTCATTTGAGGTGTTCTTTCATTGGACAGTTACCACGGCAACCAGAGTATTGGTTACCTCCGCAGTGTTTGCATACAGATTTCAAAACCCCGTTATCTTCAAGACGACTTACCCCACCGCCTTCGTGTGGGTTAAGCATTGATGCGAGTTTTTCAAGACTGATGGAGACTGAAGTTGTGCCTTTATTAGCCACATCTTCTGAGTCAAGTAAATGTTGATTGGTAGAATAATATGCGCTACGAGTTGTGCCGCCACTTTCAGAAACAAAAGCCATGTCTTGTGGGTTAGTATTGAATGATGTAGCAAATGTTGGTTGAGAACCTTCATCCCCTGATTTATTAACATCAATCCCTCTTTGCTCAGGAGTCATTCTCTTAGAACTTTCATCATCGGGTCTTTTGAATGTATTTCGCCCACGGCCTTCTTCCCCTCTTTTCTCTCCACGAACTCTTACTTCAGAGCGAGGTGGTCTTTTTGCCTCCTCGTCTGAAGCCCATTCTCCACCGATTTGGGCCTCCACATCACCAACTTTATCTTCAAGTTCACGCATATGTTCAAAATCGCCTCTTTCACGCAAATGCTGATATTCCTCCCATCCTAACGAACCCTCTTTTGCAGAAGGTTCCCCACGGGATGTTGGGACTCTATACAATGACCCTGACTCCTTAGCAGCATCTCCTATAGTAAAAGTGTCTCCATCTTTTACAAGTGAATCAATACGAGTAATCATATCTCGTGCTTTATTCATTAAATCAAATGCCTCTCTGCTAATTGGGGATGGGATAGGCTTCATTGTGTCACCTCTGTTTCTTTGGCTTGTCCAGCCATTTCATGAATCTCATCCCAAGACATTAGATGAATGTCACTATTTGAGTATTCACCTTGGCTCTTGAGTAAACCGGAACTCATTTCATTTTCAACGCTAACATCGCCTCTAAATGCATCAGTAGATACATCTTGACTCAGAGGAGTCATAGTAGCAACAAAACCTGCTTTTCTTAACATGGAAATTGGGTCACTAACAGCGTTTCGTAGTTGTTGATTCTCTGCTTTAAGCATTTGAAGGTCACCATCCATAGATTCCATTTTTGAAATCAAGGTACTCATTAAACGCTCAGCGACAGATTCTTCAGACATATTTACACCTTCACTTAGGGGAATAACGACCAAATGTACCGTAGTGCTTTCTTGAGCCGTTTCCGACACGAGCAGATACAATTACACCGGGTAATACAGCACTTCGTTGTGAGACATCAAACTTCTGCCCACTTTGATTCATTTTGATAATAGTAGATTCACCGGGTTGAACTACATCAACCAGTTCCTCTGCCTTTTTCACTGCCGTATGAATATCATCATTCAAATACCCAGCAAACTTCATAATTTCATTCAAATGTTGTTGTGCAGCAAACGGGTCACTACTCTCCAATGCTTTATTGAATGCATCAGTGTGAACTGTCAATTTTCGTGCCATAGGATTCATTTTCAGTAAGTCCATAGTCTCGCCTCTATTACCTTCGTAGTAATATCACCCTAAATAGCCTTACGCACCACGAAGCCTTCTACTATTTTGTAAGGACTGTACATTCTGCTGAGGTATAGATGGAGCGATACCTCTTTGTTGGACACTGCTCATTGGTGCTCCCGCACCCGGACTACCTCTTTGTTGAGGTCTTGCTGGGCTTCTTGGAGTGCGTATTCCCATACCTTCTCCTCCCGGTTGTGAAGGAGGCATTGGCATTCCACCCGGAGGCATACCCTGATGGCCCATCATACCCGGAGGCATTCTACCTTGATGCATCATTTGGGGTGGCATACCGCCGCCCGGAGGCATTCCACCACCCGGAGGCATACCGCCGCCCGGAGGCATTCCACCACCCGGAGGCATACCGCCGCCCGGAGGAGGCATTCCGCCTTGAGGTGGTTGAGGTGGTTGAGGTGGTTGAGGTGGCTTCTTACGATAACTGAATCGGACATCTCTATCCCCTTCTTCTAACAATTCAGGTTCATAACCAAGCATTTGCATACGCTGAGCAAGATTGACTTCCATTTCATCACGGCGTAAACGGGTGATTTCATCTTCTTCTTCGTTAGGATAGAGTGTTAATTTCCAATCAGAAATGTCAAGTTCACGAAGCATACGAGGGAATAGAACATCGGTGTAAATCTTCTGTCCGAACTCAACAGCACGATTAGTAACAAGAATCTGTAGACCTTCATTATTGAGTCCACCCGATTTACCATTGTCAATCATGAAAATTGACGATACACCATAGAATGCAGCAATACGGTTACGGATTTCATCACGAACAGCGATGTATTGCATCTCTTCAAGTGTGTCCATAAACTTGACCCAGTTCACACCACCACGCCCTGAAGCCGATTCAATACCAACTTTAGGAATGTAATGCGGGTCACGCTCCATCTTTTCATCAACGCCTTTCCAAAAGGACTTCATTGATTCAAGATTGTCAGTAGTAACACTTATGATACCTTTAGGAATCCTACGCTTCTGATAAGCAGTATAGATGTAGTTATCCATAGCAGTAAGTGTCATGGCTTGTCTCCAAAGAGTGTTTACTGGGGAACGCCCGTAAAGTTTACCGGGATTATATTTTGATAAGTGAATAACTTCACCCTTCATGAAGTATTGATTTTTACCTGAACCAGCCATATTGACATAGTGTGCGTCAACTAAACGAGCACCGCAGGTCTGACACTTTGGTTCTTGACCGGGATATGCAACCATGTCACGATGAATACGACAAATCTTGTAGCGGCCACCACGAACCCCACGCTTGTCAGCGATAATACGCATAAAGATAGGGTCACCACGAATGATTTCCTTCACTCGATAAAACTGAACCTCTCCTGTTTTATCATCAACATAATACTCTTTGATGAGTAAAAGGAAGGCATCATCTACTATATTCAAGTCTCTTTCAACTTCTGCTAAAACTTGCATGAAAGTCTGTTCCATAGAGTTTTCTCCATTCAATAACCACTTGGCGTAAAGTGATTGGTTAATATCAGGTTTACGAACCTCTCCCTCACAGGCGGTACAAGTATCAACTTCATGTTGAAACTCTTCTTCGCATTCAATACATTTCATTCGGAACTTCTTTTCCCAATAATAACCTCTACGGAATACTTCTTGTCCTAACTTTGTAATCACAGTACGAAGGATGAGATTCTCATTTGAAACCGCATAAAGTGCAGGGAGTGTAATACCCTGCGCTAAAACTGGTTCTTGTATACCAGTAGTATACAACGGCATCTGAGGTTGAGGTGTAGTACGCCTTCGGAATGGAGTCGCTAAACTTGAAAGGAAGCGACTTACGATACCTTGTTCTTCTCCCATCATAGCCCCTCCTTATATTTCCCAATGGTGTCTATATCAATTCCCCAATCATCTAAAAAAGCACGAGATTTCTTTTTATCATCTTTCCAATTTTCAAATCGTACTAAACGCTTGAGTTCTTGTTTACGAGTTTTATCCTTTTCATCAATGTAAGCCAAAACTGCCTTTGCTTGCGTTGACTTCATTTTTAGGTGGGGGGACACCCCACCAAGTAACTTTCGTAAATCAGCCTTTGAATAAAATTGAAGGCGATGTTGACTGCGTTGACTTTCTTTGTAGACTTTATTATCAGTAGAAAGAACACCACAATCCAGTGTCTTGAATAAATCCTCACAATGAATCTTACCTCTATCCCCAGTTGCTATCATTCCCGCACGAGGCTCGCCTCGCTCGGTGATGGTAATGTAACCATCGGCATCAATAAATCCAGCACTGTAAGACCAAACATCTTTCAATACTAAACCATCACTGGTAATACGAACATAAGTTCCTTTGATAGCACCTTTCACAATATCTACATCTTCACCGTACATATTCAGTAGGGTGGTGAGTTTTCTATCTGTTTGAGATTTTTTAAGTAACCCAGCATCGGATAAATTACCTCGTATAGTATTAGCCTTCATTGGACCTTTTACAAGGAGTTCATTAGATGCAAAGTCTAAGAAATCTTTTTCTGCTTTTGATAATTTATCAATTGGATGGAGGGAATTAGTCCACATTTTACGAGCAGAACTTCTGTCTTTCATAGCACCAGCCCATGCTTGCTGTTCTTCTACTCCCCAAACATCTTCATGCTCATCAAGCATTTTCAAAGTCTGCTCAGCCTTATCCCATAACATACATGCTTGTTCAAGAGACACACATCTGCTCTCACCAAACTTCCTCAAACTTTTCAATTTACGGTCATTAAGTCCGAGTTGTTTGATAGTGTATTCATAAGAATCTCCCCAAGATAATCCTTTAATTGTCATATCTGTTTCAAGAGATTTAATTGCTCTCACATCTTTGATAAAATTATCAATTTCATCACGATTGTCTTTATTGGCCCTTCGTGCTTTTCTAAGCCTCTTTACAAGAGTCTCAGCGTTACATCCAAGTGAGGATTCAAACCACCCATCTCCATTAAGAGCGAAGTGGTATTCCTTCTTAATCGGAGCAGGGTTTTCTTTGGAAACAGGGGTAAAGGTATGTACTTCACCAAAATCATCTTCTATCAATGCTGACCCCCACATAATTTGACCTCACTATTGACCTCTACTTAACTTTATTTACCAAGCCTTACCCCAAGATAATGCATGTTCTATTAAACAAGTAACACATTTTTTTTCATGTGGTGTTGGGAGTGCCCTACATTTCCTACAAACTGTCCTAAAACGAATACTATCCGGTAGAATCTTACGAACTTTATGCTTAAAGCGAGGATAATGATGAGAGCGTAATTTAGTTAGCATCTTTCCCCCCTACCCAATTCATAAAATGAGTAAGTGTTCCTCCACCGAGTCCAGTGAGTAAACCACCACCGATAACTTCAGGTGGGAGAGCCTTCTTTTTGGTATCAGCGTCAGCAAAAGCCGCTGTTTTCATATCATCAAAGATTTGATTGTATAGGTTTTCCTCTTTTGTTTTAGCAGGGATTTTCTCTTGCACTGCAATTGGTTTGCTCGCTTGCTCTCGCTGGCTTTTTTCTGCTGTACGCTTATTAAACTCATTAGACTCTTCTGTTGTCATACCAGCATATGGGTTACTTTCAGCATTAAGTTCACTCATTGAGCGAGGTTTGACATATCTATCTACATCTTGCTCAATTCTTTCTCTAAAATCTTCTTTATCCGATGATTCGTCGCTTATTCCATATTTACCATGGTAGTCGTCTCTTATGTGGGTTGACTTCTTTTTCGTATCAGGGTCAGCGACATGAACAGGGTCTTTGTCTCCCTTCTTTCCTACTGAAATAATTAAAACCATTCCATGTTTTTTTCCGCCTAATTTATCTTCTCTCATGGTATCACCCACTCTCCGTTTGTTTTTCCTGTAATAATGCGGTCAATACCGGGTAGAATATCATCAAGCATTACAATAGAACCTCTGAACTCTTTCGTAGCCCAATTAGCCAAAGCAAGTGCCATAGCCAAATCGTCATGTACACCAACACTCTCAAGCCTTCCACTTTTCTGCATACCGAATCTATTCAACTCTTCTTCTAATTTATGTGTAAATATCCTACTTTCCTCATTACCATAAGGTGTTTTGATATGTCCTTGTTCAAAAGCCATGAGTAATGACATGAAGATGCTTTCCTTTCTTGTACGAGTTGTCATAAATGTTCTAATAGGAATATCCTCACGCATTTCTTTTAACTCCATAGCAAACATTCGCTGAAAGTTGTTACCCTCAAGTTCAATGAGGTCAGGTTGGAATCTTTGATTGAGTAAAATGATTTGACGCTTCTGTGCTACTGAACTCATACCACGCTCGTGTATAATACCAACAATTTGTTTAATGTTATCATCAGGAGGTTGACGGAGTACAACCATAGCGGTGAAGTCAGCGTTCTTATCAGATGCAATCGCTGTGTCCCATCCAATGAAATGGTGACCGAAAACTCCCATAGCATCCCCGTTAGCATCATATTCCGTCTCAGCATTCTTGAGTAATATCAACTCTCTATCACGAGCCTTTTCAAGAACAGGCATCGGGAACATACTCGCAACATCGTGAATAGGTTCACAAAGATACTCACGAGTAAATTGAATTGCTGGCATGGATAATTTTCTATCTTCCAATGCTTCTAAACTCCAACGGTCAGGCCAAAGAGGGACACCTTCTTTGTTAATAGCGGGATATGTCTCTACTTGGAATGTCTCCTTCCTTTCTAATTCAGCATACAAATCATTGTAACTGAATGGGGTTCCTACCATCATAAGTTTACCTTGGTGGTGAAGAACAGGGAGGAGAACACCATAGAACCAATCAGCAGCACGCTGAAGTTCATTACCCGTCGTACCTGATAGAATATCATCACATACTACAATGTCAGGGTGGAAACCACGAGTTGCTCCACCAACCGACTTAGCCATAATACGGCTACCGTTAGTGAACTCAAAGTATGTCTTACGCCAAGGTATACCACCCGGCTTGAGATGTTGTAGACAAGGGGCAGCGTCTATGTTATTACGAATAAAACGCATATGCTCAAGTGTCTGTTCAAGTGAATGTGAGAAAACCATGATGTGTTTATCGGGATTAAATGCAGCAATCCAAAGGGCGTATGACATGAAGAATACAGATTTGCCGTGGTCACGACTCGCTTTGACGCAGTAGTATCGGTTATCAGTCAATCCATCATTCCATAATTTGTGATGGTCTGCATATTCAAAACCTAATACTGTTTCAAAGAAATACTTGAAAGAACGCTGGGACATCTTGGTGTCCATCTCAACGATGAGTTTTTTCATCTGCTCTTCTTCTTCACGCTTAACCATCAGCACACACCTACCATTCTTTTACTACCTGAAACTCCTACCATTTTCTTTGGTAACATACTTTGCTCTGTGGCACTTGGATTCCCTTTACCACTCATAGCCTCAGCAGCAGTTGTGTTTGCAGCAATCACATTAGCCGCATCAGAATCAGCATTGGGGTCGGGTGCTCCGGGTAACTGTTTTTGACCAGTCTCTACACCGATTGTGTTCCCACTTTTAGCAGTAGTAGGTTCTGCAACTTGAGGTGCTGCAACATTAACTAAACTTTGATTCGCTAATTGTTGACTCTGAATATCTTGTCTAATGTCCCCACTTGGTAAAGTCCCTTGAGGACCACCACCAGTTACTACACCAGTTTTTTCAGTACCTATATGAGTTGGTTGTCCCATTGGGTCTATTGCGGCTTCATTTGTATTAACAGTCATGTCGTGTCCTTGCGCTATCGCTGTATTTTTATTAGCGACTCTTCGCCCTGCTTCACTTTCAAATGGAACATCAAAACCTTGAGTCCCTTGAGTCATGATTGGGCCTTTTGCACCTCGCATGTTTATCATTTCATTTTCATTATGAGTAGTAGTAGGAGGTGCTACAGCGACTGGAGTAGGAGAAGCAACTTCAGGTTTAGTCACACCAACAGACCTACCAGCAAGATTCGCCCCTACATTACCTAAGCCTTCGCTAAGAGGTTTTTTTGTTTGCTGTTGAGCCATTTGTCCCATTTGGAAAGCATTCAAACCACCGGAAAATGCATCTTGGCCTTGAGCACCAGCATTAGCGAGAGCAACTGCTCCTCCCATGATACCAGCCGCAGTTGAAAGTCCTGTCCCGAACTCATTTCCGAATTGTCCCCATTTTGAACCTCTGTCAAATGCTGTTTGAGCATTCATACTGGCTTCGGGTTTCATTTGGTTTAGAGCCTTAGCGCCGTATTTATCTCCTTCATAAACTCCGATTTCATTTTTACCGGATTCATCCATTTGCGGTCTTGCTTCAAATTGTTGAGTCATTGGGTTTGTTTGAAGGCCAGCCATACCTTCAGGATTTACACCAGCAACTGACTGCGGAGCAGAGTTTGATTGACCTACTGCATACTGCATTTGTAGACCTGTTGGGGTTAATACCTGTTGCAGTTCTTTGCGAATAACACCGACACTACCCATTCAGATACCCCCGATATTTACTTTGACAACCTTTACGACATCAGTAGAAACATTCAATCTCTTAGCAATACGCTCCCAGTCACCAGCAGAGTGTGCTATTGAGCGCACATCTATAGCGGTTAAGTCCATATTCTTAGCAAGATGGCGAATACCATGCTCGTCTGCTACATTGATTTGACGAGGTAAAGCGTGCTTCATGATTTTCATGTCATTACGAGCATCGTCTAATTGCATTTGCTCCATCGCTTTCATGACCCTATCCATTGGGGATAAATGGGTATCTTCTCCTTTCATGTATTGACTGAGTAATTGTTGGCGAGGGTCACCCATTGTTTGCTGATACTGTTGCTCTTGAGGAGAGAGTTGTTGCCCCTGTCCTTGAGGTACTCTTGCACCAGCACCCTCCATAATTTGACGCAGGGATGCTGGGTCAGCACGACCTACATGTTGCCTCGCAGCAACTAACTCAGGGCTTTGAGGTGTGAATTGAGGTGTTCCCCTTGGAGGTAGCGGAGGTAGAGTCGCTTCAGTTGCTGGGGGAACGACAGCAACCTCCCTTGATGGTTGGGGAGGAGGTCTTACTTCCGGTCTTTTAGCAGTAGAAGCAGGTCGTGGGGTAGTCTCACGATTTACAGGAGACATGCTTACATCGTTATACACAGGAATATGAGGGGGTAATTGTTCAATAATTTGCTCAGGATAACCTTGTACATAACGAGAAGCCAAGCCTGAACTTGGCATCTCTTCAGGCAATTGTCTACGAGTTTGGTGACCGAAAGCCTCACTCAATAAATCAGCCAAAGCCTCTGTACCTGCTCTTCGCTGCGCTACTGAATCATGGCTTTTGATATTCAATCCCATAGCCTGAAGAGCAGCAACATCAATGTTACCTTCAGCATCTTTTGGCATATAACCCCTCAGAGCACTGTCATGTTCTTCATGAGGCCCACTCAACATAGCCTTGGCATAAAATGCAGCAGCATTTTTATGAGTACCTAATTTTTTAGTAGGGGTAAAACCTTCTTGAGTCTCTAAATGTTGACCCGGTAAAGTGTGACTATTCATTGTTTCATAACTCGCCCCAGCCCCATCAGTAGGACTAAACGCTTGGAGGATATGTTCAAACGCTCTCTTTCCAACACCCGGTTTTGCCGCACTACCACTAATGATACGACCAAAAAGCATGTTGAACGCTGGAGTTTTTGATAACTCTCCAATCATGTTGTCTAACATTCCGGGGCTTTTGAGGACAGTTCTAAGATTCATCATTGTATATTGGGGATTTCCAAGAGTTCCCGGTGTACTGTTAATCGGGACATCAACATCAGGTATCTTATTAGGGTCAATTACTTTCAATGCCTCAGCAATATGAGTTTTAGCACTGTCAATAGAGTTCTTTGGTCCAGTTTGTTGACGACCAGCCATCATGTGCATGAAGTCAGGAGTATGATTCATAATTTCCCATGATTGGATTCCAGTATGAGCAGCACTATGTTGTACACCTCCGGGAGAGTTTGTAATATGATGGTCAGGTAATGAATACCCCTGTGCTCCCATACCAATTACATCGCCACCCATACCCTTGAGTCTTTTACCAGCAGGGTGTAAATCATCAATAGAAATGTAAGGACTTTGAAGATACTCAGCCTCAACCATATCTTGAATGCCAAGAGTTTTCACCATTATATTTTGAAGAGCGTGATTGTAAGGAACAGCATATGATTCTACCATAGCCCCAACTTTCTCTTTACGATTTGGTCGGTTCGTGTAGGCTGTGATATAATCTCCACTCTGAGAACGATGAGGTCTAACAGAAGCATCTCTCCCGGCATAAGGAGCGACACGGATTTTACGATGTTCTATAGAATCTACATCAGGGATATTATGATAACCACTCTTATCTTTGTGATTAAGATTAGTTTCTTCTATCGCTTTTTGAACAAGATTTTGCGGAGTAAGTTCTCCCAACTCAGGATGATTTTGTCCCAACATCCCGTTTCTTTCCAACGCTTCGCCAATGGAATGTAAAACTCCGTCAATACCATGATGGTGAGACTGACCATCGTGGTCAAGATAAACAGTTTCTCCATGTTTACCTTTGTCAAAGTTACCCGGTATCAATTCTCCCATTCCTTGATGCCCATTTGGGTGTGGTTTAGCATTTCCATAATGAGCGAAGAGAGGTACATCCGGTATATCCTTATCAGGATGAAATGCTTCAGGAGGAGGAGCGGTCAAAAGATGCGGAACTCCACCATGGTATGCATATACCCCGTCTCCCTTGCGGATTATTGATTTGCGAACTAAGATATTCAAACTCGCCCACTCCCGCCAACTAAATCGCCGGGGGATAATCCCCAAAGGCGTGAGTCATTTTCATCTTCAGTTCCACCTTGAGGGCGTGTTGCTGTTTTAGGATTATTTGCTTCATAATTTGGTAAGGTGCTCGCTGCTCCAGCAACATCAGGATTACCCTTTCCTTTTTGTTTACGGTCTTTGTCCTTCTTTTCACGCATCAATTCACGAATCTCTTTCAAAGTAATTCGCATTAACGCCGCTTGATAAGCATTACCTGATTTCAAAATGTCACTAAGATGAGGAGTATCTTCACTCATCGTCACCATACCCGGCATCTTAGGGCGAGTAAGATGAGGCATTTTCATCTTAGGAGGAACAATACCCGGAGCACGAACTTGGTGAAGTCGTGGTCTTGGTACACGAGGGTATTGGAGAGTGTTTGTCAAACGACCACCGCCGGTTTGACCTGAAATGAATGAGCGTTGGTTACTTCTCATATGAGGAGTATAAGTGCTTCTAACACCACCTTGTAATTTACGAGCCTCTTGAGAGGCTTGATAAGCACCGTATTTTTGTGGGTCTTTCGACATAGGTTGTTTACTGGCAAGACCACGGTGAGACATTTCAACAGCGAGATGCGCTCTTTGTATTCCGGTTTTCTTACCTTCAGGGAGATTACGACTGATGTTTTTTGCTCGCCTTGATGTAGCCGTGTGAGGGCTACCTCCACCTTTTGGGCGTTCAAATTGTCCTGTGGATGGTCGCCACTTTGCATACCCTTCTTTCTTTCTTCGTCGTGCTACTGACCTATCTGATTTTAACAACTGATAAGCGATGTTCATTGGTTCGCCTTTCAAATTACCACTTTCGTCAAACATTTGACTCGTAAATTGCTCTTGTTCAGTAGGAGGTGAATAATCATTTTTACCGGAAACATCGTTAATGTCATTCAGTATGCTTCCCCGTTCATCTAAATTAGATATGCTTTCTGTATGAGGATTATTAGCAGCCCATCGAGGTAAGCCAAACATCATTAAATGTCCATCAATCCATCCTGTTATTTTCTGAGGACTCATCCAAGTAATATGGGGTAATTCTTCTTTCAACAACTGCCAAGCCATATCCATTGGTTCAGACATTTGAATCATTTCACCACCAGCAGCACCCGGCCCTTTAGCACCCATAGCAAGGCTTGTCATGAATCCACCAGCACCTGACGGCATGGTTTGATTGTGAATCTCTTTCTCAGCCTCATCCTTACCTGACTCATCTTCATCCATTTCTTCTGTCGGTATTTTACCACCGAGCCCGAGATGATGTGAGCGAACTTTGATATGACGGATTTTTTTATCCTCTTTCTCTTCAGCCTCTTTCTTGTCCTGACGCTTATCTCGACGGTTTTCTTTATCTTTACCGTCTTGAACACCACTTGGAGGTCTTTCATCCTCATGGTTAGCAACAAACATTTCAGAGGACTCTGAACGAGGATTGTATATCCTTGTATCAGAGGTTCGACCCATCATCCCCCCCGTCATAGTTTACCCCCCTGTATATGATACTCAAAACACTGTCGCAACTGAGAGGCCATATTTCTATAAAATGACCTAATTTTTGTCTCTTTAGGAAACGCCGTTATCATACTGTCAATAACATAGTCAAACTCCTCAAGAAAACGAGGGAGTATATTGTAGGCTGGAATAAAAGTTGCGGGTTCATCATCTTCAAAGACAGTATGGAATGCTTTAGTTAGGTGTTTGAAAAGGTCAGGAGGAATAATTGTCATTTCTCCATAATGCTCGAACCGTAATAAAACACAACGGCAAAAATCAATGTAGATAGGGACATTCTGTTGAGATATATGCATATCCCTTTCAACAAGAGGATAACCCGGATGTGTCATTTGTAACAAATCAGGAACAGGTACTGCCATCAATTCATATCACCTGCGTGTTCTAATAACTGGCTACGAATCCTTGCCCATGAATCAGGACTCTCTTTACCGAGTTCAACTTTGAGAATGTTAATTGTATTGTTAATTTGATTATTCTCAGTTGTAGGACTCCATGTTTCATTCATCTTCAATAAATCCTTTATTGACTCTCGGACTTCTTTATGCAGTGACACCGCATCTCTAACGAATCCATCTTCGTGGACACTACCCTCATTGAGCAATTCAGACAATTTAAGATTGAGCAATTCAACATTTGACCTGAGTGCATTGACTTCCTCTCCTACAACTAATGTTATCTCAGCCGCTGCACTTCTTTGAACTAATGGTTGAAAATGATGTTTCATGTGATGATATACTGATGTTTCTGCGATTCCAACTTCTTCAGCAATACTTTCAGACTGGGAACCATCGTCAAAAAATCTTCTTTCAAAATCCGCTCTTTCAACATGAGCACAAACTTTGCATTGGGGGTTTGAAGCCATATGAAATTGACCCATATGATTTCGGAAATGACGGTCACTCGTATTCAGTCTCCAACCCATATCTTTGTCTAATTGTTTTGAAGAGATTTCGCCATCAAGAAGGCCCTTTTCTAAATCCTCACGACTTGGGTGCTGACACAGAGGACAAGACCGTTTTGATACAGACTCGCCCTCCGCCATGAACGGCTTAAAGCAGCATCACCCATAATCCTTTTTCCTAATAACCTATTCGGAGTAACATGCTCCCACCTTATGAGAGAGTTAAAAAGCAGCCTCTTAAAGAGAGGGGGAAAGATTTAATCAATGCATCAAAAGATGCACTACGAGGCAATAGAGTCTCAACAGATGAATACATGAAGCGTCTCAATATATGTTATGACTGCCCATATATGCAAAAAAGAATGGGGACATGCCGGGTGTGTAGTTGTGTCATGAAAATAAAGGCTCTCGCACCCTCAGTTTCATGCCCTATAGATAAGTGGTCAACGAGTGATTCTTGAATACAAAGTTGATAAAAATACCATAGAGCCAAAAATACCAACCAGTAATATACTCAAGTCACTACTATTCATTGAATCTCCTTTGAAAATAAGTATACTAAAACACGATATAATGATAGCAATAAATTGAATCATAATCATATCTACTATTACGCTTCTTGATGGAGAAAATATAGTAATACTCGCTTCAGTCCCTCTATTCATATAATCAGTTATACTATTTGGTTGTGCCATTATATTCACCTTATCGTGGTAGTCCAATTAACCCACGAGCGACACTACCAATTCCGCCGCCCATTTTATTCATCATCCCTTCATCTTGCATAGCAGAGGCTAAAGCACCACCCATCATTGACTGTTGAGACATAGCAAATATCTGTTGCCTCTGCATTTCAGCCTCTTGGAACTTTTGATTGCTTTGAGCAACCATGTTATTGAGTACCATGCTTATATTTTCAATGCTTAGAGTTTGTAATTCAGAAGGTAAAGTTGCAGGGTCAAGTTTCATCCCACCCTCATCTTCATCAATAACGAATGTAGCATTTTTTAGAATGTTCAGCATACTCAAACTGGTTGTAGCCGCAATCAAATCAATAAGATTACCAAGACCACCATCTTTTATGAAGCGATGAATTGGATTTTGGGATTGGAGTAATGCTCCCATCAATTCCATCTCAGTCGGAGGAGCAACTTGCTGCTGCTGCGGAGGTGTCATACCCATCATACCATTCATAAATGAGTTTTGTTGCTGTTGCATAGGTTGAGCACCAAGAGAAAAATTACTCTGTGGTTGTTGCATCCCATAGTTTACTCCTCCACCGCTTGTTTGAGAGAGATTCATTCCGCCATTTTGCTGTGGTTGTGCTCCAAGGTTAAACATCGTATCATACCTCCCCAGCAGACACTACACCATCAAGGTTCTGTTGTATTTTAATAGCCTCGTTATTTAAGAGTGTTTGAAACTCTTGTGTAGGATTATTCATTTGTTGAAGTTCTAATTGGAATATACGCAAATCAAACACAACCATTGTAACATCGTTTTGACCAGTGATTGGATTAGCATAGTGGAGCACATTGATACCCTTTGTTTTACCTGAATCTTTTTCTAACTCAGCAAAAAATGGCTCATACTTCTGTAGCATAGCCGGAGTTGGGTCATTTTTTTTGACAGATGAAATAGGAACTGTAACTATAGAGACACCTCTTTTCACTTTATCACGAAGGCGGCTCGGGTTCATCTCATTTTGTTTATCTTCTTCTGCTTCCCACTTAACCAGTAAATGAAAGAGATGCATGTGTTCAGGACAGTATGTACCTCTCAATTTACTGCCACTCGTTACTCTATCTTGAGCAACAAATGCTTCAGGTTGTCCAGTGACTGGGTTCTGCCAATACATTTCCCATAGTGAGCGCCCTGTTTCATCATCACAAATACGCATGTAAAGATTATCATGTTGAATTAAGTTAGCACAGTTACAACCATCGACCACACAAGTCCCGGTATCTTTATTGTAAAGATACTTACGACCAAACACAGTTCTCATTGGATTTAACACTGAACGCTTTGCTGGTTGTAGTAATCTATATGCTTGTTTGATGTCCTTTTTACGAGCCTTTCTTGGGTCACCGTTACGACTTGGGTAAAAATTGACTTTAGGAACTTCAATGTTTTGTGCTTCAGCAGCCTGTTGCATTCCTTGTTGAGCCATTAGCATTTCTTTAAGAGCAGCCTGAGTGAGTTGTTCATTACCTTGTAATGCTAAAGTAGACAACTGAGCCTCATTCAGTGACTGCTTTGGTTGAGGACTCCACATTACGATATTACCACGACCTGTTCTACCGTAGGAGTCATTACTACAACTATCTGTCCCTCTTGTATTATGAATCGCCAATCAACATTATCACCAGCACCGAGGTCAAAATGTTCTACAATCCACATGGGTACTGTAGTTCTTAGACTACGGCTACCCCCGCCTGTGGAGACCAAAGTTGTAGACGAGTTCTTACCTGACATATTTACACCGAATGGGTTACTATTCAAAAGGCTACCTATGGGGTCATTTATTTGGTCATGTAGTCAAAAGACTAACCATTGTCTTTTCTACATTCCATCCAATCCTTGTAGCCATGAAAGACCTGCGAGTAGGAATACCCGCTTTCTGTAATCTGATTAAATCATCTCTAAATGGGTCAAATATCTTGTGTTCCCCTATTCTTCCATCATGCCATAACTTAGATGCTGTATCATCAAAGAATCTATCTGCCTTATTTGCCACAAGCATAACCAGTTTAGGATGATATTTTCTACCTTTTAATCTTGATAAAAAAGAACGATAGCGATAATTACGCTTGATTAAACAATCAACAAGATAACGAAAACCTGCGATTTGTTGTAAGCCATCATCACCACCTTTGAATGCTCTTTCATCGAACAAATAGACGACGGCTTCTACTCCTCTCGTCACCATATCTTCAATCCAAAGATTCCAAAATCTCTCCTGTCCCCCTATATCTGAAGAATAAATCACTCTTTTTTCGCCTTGCCACCCTACTCTTTTCCTCGTTGGTTTAGGCATTCTATATTTTCCTAATTTTAGTATACGACTATGAATAGTCCTATCCTCTTCTTCAATTTCTTCCATCTCACCGGGAGTTGTAAGATAACGGTCAAGAGTTGTTTTACCAACAAGAGGTGCTCCGTAGATGCCGACTTTTCTTGGTTTATATGAATTATAGAGGTTTTGACCCCACATCGCCGCACCAACTAAGGCTGTACCGCCGGGGTCTACCATACATCAATCCCACCATTTTAGCCATTGAATGAAATCATTTAATTTATTAACAGTCCAATCAATCGTGTTTTCGTATACGCTATATTCAGGATTGTAAAACTCCACCCCACTCACTATGAGTGCTGTAAGTAAAGATGCTAATACAGTCTTAATCCAACCCCAAGCACGCTCATAGGTAGTATCAACTGTGTTTGCGATATGAATAGCACGCAAGGTGCTCTCAGTTGCATCGTCAGAGGGTGTGCGAAAGATGCGCCCCATACATATACCTCACTCTTTCTTTTGGTAACGCTTGTCAGGAGTACCATCAGACTTCAATGGAAGTTCCCCTTCTATCCCAAGAGTGAGTGGTTGTTGTATCTTTGCTTCATGTGTAGGAATACGACTACCATCAAAAGTTGCTGCACCGCCACCTTGCTGGTCGTAAATACCAACCATAGATTGAGCACCACCTTGAACACCCCACGAAGGTGGCATCTGACCCGGATTAGCCTCCATCCATCTTAGTTCTCGCTCAAGTTGGGCTTCTTGCATACGCATCTCCATGTCTGTTCTACGAGAGTCAAAGTTTTGTTGCATCGTTCTTGATTGATGAACACGAGATTTTTCCATATTATTGATTCTAACCTTTTCTTGTAGGTTTTGTTCAAAGAACATTTTGAAAATATAGTATGCTATACCTTGAACAAAGAAAGCACCCATAGCATAAGTAAACCCATTTAACCAAGGCGTACCATTCATTAACCATACTTCAGCATCAAAGATTCCGATTCCTACTCCTACTAATGCACTTTGAGCAAGAATCAATCCCATTAGGCGTATTTCCGCATCGTGTTCTGCTTCACTCGTCATTTTGTCCACTGGTTTGTCCACTGAGGGGGTCACCATAAAGGTTGCTAAGGGTGTTGTACGACTTGTACGATGTATTGTTTATACTTTTGAATACTTAATTAAAAGAATAGTATTGTGTGTAAACAATACATCGTACTACTTAGACAACTTAGAATGGGTAAGGATGGCTCAAATCAGATTTATCTTCAACTTCAGTCTCAGTATTGTATTCATCTAATGAAGTAATGAGAGCCTGTGCAATTTTTTTATCTTGTTCATCCATTGGCCCACCCATTAAGTTTCTCAATAACTCAAGGTCTTGCCTCATTGATTTTGTCAATGGGCGTAGCGTTCCTTTGTCCTTGAAATGCCTTGCTCGGTTTTCGTGCTCGCCTTCTACAGTCAATTTACCACCCTCGGTGTGCGAAATATCTCGGTGTGAGTGGTCGCCATACATACCTCTGTGCCTACGCTCTCTATTCAAATCCTCTCTATACTGGACTCTCTCAGGAGATGATTCATATTCTGTATCATATTCCTTTTTGCGTCTAAAGGCTTCAGGAGACTTACGCTCCTTTTTGATAACATGTACATTACCCATTACTTACACCTACCCATGTTTTCAACAACTGATAAGCGATGTCCATTGGTTCGCTTGCCAACTTGTTTTGCCAATTATCGTCAAACCCTGTAGTCGCTGTAGGGCCGGGGTACATTCTAAGAGCCTCATTCATCTTATCACTTTCAGACATTATTTCATCTGTGGAATATAGCGTACCTTTTGGTCTATTAGGACTATATGCGGGTGGTAAATCAAGACCTAATTCCGGTATTTTTATTCTGTTAGTGTTCCCTTCAAAGTAATTTTTTATTCTATCTGCAAACCCTTGCGATACTTCAGGAGGTGCAGTTTCCTTTAGATGCTGATACTTAGCGGCTAAAGGTGGGTGTTGGTCTATATCACCCGGCATAGCCTCGTCTACATCACCTGCTCTTTCATGGCTGTAAGACTCATCATGGCCCTCTTCATTATAATCACCATCCATATCAGGTGGTTGCTTATTTCCATAACCATAATCTAAATCTTGAAATTGAGGCTCGTAAAAAGCGGCAACTTCTCCCGCAGGTGTATTCATTGGGTCATATGGTAGATTAGAGCCTTCGGCATCCATAGACCGCATTTGCATTTCTTCATTTGCTTTATGAGCGATTCTTTCATTAGGGTGTTGTAATAATCTAAACAAATCATCCATTGATAATTCGGGTACTCTTGTATCTTCAGGATAAGGTGAATCAAAGTTAGCCATATCAGGAACATCATCATCTTTTAACAATCGCCAAGCGATGTCCATTGGTTCGCTCGCTACTTTACGAGAGCCACCTCTCTTGTCACGGAGCGTCTCATCCATATCAAGTCCAAGTTCAGCAGCCCTTTCTCTAACTTTACGCATGGCTATATCTACTGGCACTTTTTCAGTGTGAGGTTCAAATCCCTCTTTATCAGGAGAAGTAAACTTACCAGTTATTGCTCGGAAGCCAGCATCTCCGATTGTAGTATTCCAATCACGATTATATTCTGATTCCTTAAATGGTAATCCTATCTCTTCCATCAGTTTCTTCTGATTTCCCATCGCCTTTGTTTCCCAATCTACGGCTCTTAACATTTCACGAGGAGTTCTCGTTCCTAATTTACCAAGTCTACGACCCTCTCCCCATTCTGCATTCAAATCTTCAAGACCAAGTGCGTGCCCAAGTTCGTGTACTTTACGCCAGTTACCTGTAAATTGCTCATCTCCGAATGATGCCGCCTCAACTCCGGGGTCAAAAATAGCAAGATGGCCTGACTCATAATTTTTCTTACCTAAATCGGGATTAGGGTATCTCCCACCAAAGTAATATGGCGAGTAACCATATGAATCCATTAACTCATCTACTTGAGGTGACATTTCACCTAATGATTTATCATAAGGATAGAATGGTTTATCCACCAAATCAAGATTCTGTTTACCATAATGCCTCATGACATCCCAAAAGCGTGGGTCATTTTTTGCAGCGTGTTGTCCTGAAACATCAACTTCATCTTTCAACAACTGATAAGCGATTTCCATTGGTGACCCTGCTAACTTTACATCCGGTTCATGAACCACCCCTTGCATATCATATTGTTCAACACAATCACGACACATATGATGAGTGTAATCTTGACTACGAATAGGATTTGCCCATCTTGCTGATAATATAGCATTAGATTTTCCACACAATGTACACGGTATTTCCAATCCTTCTTGTGGAGGATTTTGTGTGCTTGTTAATTGAACGGGGTGGTCATTAGAGGAATAAGGAACATCATTTTCTTTCAACAACTGATAAGCGATGCCCATTGGTTCGCCTGTGTTTTTCGTTTGCCAATCATTAGTACCAGTTGATAATGGCCCATTATAGGATTCTATTGCTTTAGTCCAAGGGTGCTCAGGGTTACTAAAATCATCCATGAACTCCATGCTTTGGTCGGCATTGGGGTCCGACATATGCCCGTCAATTAGTTTTCCAAAATTGTTTATGATGGTTTCTGCTCTATCATACTCATGGTCAGGGATTTGAAAACTATCATGTTTGAATAAGTGGTTAAAATGACCCCACATGTCATGAGCCTCTTCCCTTGCGTAGTTGCTTATGCCGTGACGCTGATTTGGATGAGTTTCGGGTATTTTGAGCGCAGCGTCTACTACCTTTTTCTGCCGCTCATCTAAAGTCCAGTAAGGTCCAGCGTCGAGAATATGATTTGTGTATTGGTCGTCTTTGGAGGTCGTAGCCTCATACTCTTTCTTATGAGCCAAGAACTCTTCATCAAAAAATGGCTTTTTCTCTTTATCGTCGTCGTCGTCGTCGTCGGTAGGAAAAGATAATCCGCTTTTCATGATACGCCAAGCGATGTCCATTGGTTCGCTACGAGTAAAGTAACTTGAAGGCTCAAATGGTAAGCCTTCAAATGTTCCTTCTTTGTTTTTACCCGGATTGACTCGTCTTTGTATGCCTTCAGTCGCATCTTGGTGAACTTGTGTTGTAGGAAAATACTGTCTATTTGATGAGAATGGTTCAAGATTTTCTGTTTGGTCACCGGGGTGTTTTTCTCGTAGCCCCATAGGGACATTCTCACTTTCTTCAAAGAGTTTATCTCTATCTTCTTTGATTCTTTGTGCTTTTTCTCGGTAAGCATTTATTATATCTTCAGGAGACATTTTGAACTTGTGAGGGTCAGGAACTTCATCTTCATCATCCTTGAGTAATTGATAGGCAATACGCATAGGTTCACCAGTCTGAATTGATGCACCACGACGGGCCGTGTCCATAGCCCTTTGCTCCTGTGCTTGCTTCTTTTGAGCACCCCCCTGCATCGCCATCATCCCCATTTGTGCTCCCATCTGTTTGTTATTCTTCTTAGCAGCCGCTTCAGGTGCTGCTTCTACTTCAGGAACAGGTGGTTCTGAGGCAGCAGGGACTTCGGGAGTAGTAACTTCGGCGCTGGGCATTTTCGCACCCAAGTCAGGTTTAGGTGCAACAGATTCTACTGCTTCAGTAGCAGCACTTGTTGCGGCTTTTGCACCAGTACCTACGGCTTCTGTTGCAGCGGCTGCGCCAGTTGCTGCTTCTCCAGCAACAGCACCTGCTCCCTTGACACCAACTTTAGCAGCACCTTTAGCACCACCGAGTCCGATTTTACCGAGCAGTTTACCACCCATAGCCCGAGCACCAAGAAGTAGAGCGGGAATAAACTTATGAATATCATCCTCGGAATCCCAAGGAGTGAAGTCGTAGTTTTCACTCGGCATTAACTAATCCCAAGTCGGGTCTAAACAAAAGCGTATCGCTTTAACTGAGTATATTGTAATCTATATTCGGGGTAAATTGGTGACCTATCAATAACCAGCAAATTGGTCGCCCTGTGTTCCACCGGGAATCACACTTGTAGGCCGATAATCAGTAAGTCTATCTCCACCCCAAAGTTCGCCTTGTGAAGCCTTTGTCCTTGAAGGTCCACCATAAAAGGCGGATGTGTTGCCTTCTTCAAATCCTCTACCGGAGAAGGATGGGTTTTCTTCTTGGAAGTTTCCCATAGCGTGCGTGTCTGCTACATCTACTGGGAATGGGTTAGGGTGTGGCATACGAGTTACTTCAGCACCCGGAGGTTTCATCATTTGACCCATACCCCCTAATCCATCCATAGGATTTTCAGGATTCTGTTGAACAGCGCCTTCTCCCAGTCTGTTTTGAACTGGATAAACCGGCTGTCCTTGTTCATCTAAAGCAGAAGGTGGTCTTGGACCAGTGTTCATTTCACCAGTTGGTTTCATTCTACCAAAGAGTCCTTTTGGTTGCATTTCAGGAACTTGCTCTCTTTGAGACAATGATGCAATTGATGGAGGCATATTGTATTGAACAGGTGTACCGCTTTGACCTGTTTCCTGTATTCCAATTACATTTTTCTTGAGGGAAAGCCAAGCCTTCATCATTGGATGTTGTGCTGGTTGCTGAACTTGAGCAGCCTGTCCACCTTGACCTACTGGGCGTGGGCCTTCAGGTGGTGGTGCGTTGAATCCTTGAACTTGTGGCATCTCAGGAGATTCATGAGAAGCCATAGGATTAGAAACATGAGACATCAAACGAGTTAAGTGCTCGTACATCTCTTCAGCAGCGTGTCTTTTTGCTGGGTCAGCAGAGTTTTCATTATGCATAACAAACTGACGCATTTGACGCAACTGAGAGGCATCTTCCATCTGACCTTTCTGCAATAAAGAGTGGAGTAAATTATCTACACTATAGTTCATTTTCAGAATAGCAAACGCTTCTATGAAGGCCGTCATGAACCCTCTGATGATGTTGCTTGATAAAAGGATAGTGGTTAAAGAGGCGTCTAAGACTTGTATGGTTTTTGATGATGCTGAGTGTAAGCATGTGAAAATGTATTCTCTCCATTGAGGGTTCTACGAATCCAAGGAGTTTCGTGCGCCGCATGAATAACTCCTCTGTCTACCATCTTATTCCAAAACCCATTAGCAGGTGGGTCAACATGAGTTACATGAATCTCATAAGGATTCCAATGTACATCAATTTCTTCATCTTCTCGTAATCTCTCAATATACTCTTGAAGATAAGTCTCTCCATTTCCTAAACCCTGAAAATCATCGGCTACTTCAAAGTGAGAGATTTTCCAAGTCCCATCTTCATGGTCAGGTTTAGCAATACCACGAGCAAACCCATCTTCAGATTCCCATGCTTGTTGAGAAGTCGCAGGGTCCATTGGGCCTTTCATATCTTCTAACATTGTGAAATCAGGATTGTATGGTGGCTCTTGTTCTACACCTTCATCTCTTTCAAATCCACCAGTACCATCACCGTACCACATGGGTGCTTTTAACAACTGATAAGCGATGTCCATTGGTTCGCCTGTCCTTACTCTGTTAAGCATCTCTTCAATATGAGCAATTCTCTTTGCATTACTTACATCTCTTGCACCTGTGTCCATGAAAGGAGCAATATCTGATTGAGTTTCATTATACGCAGAGTCCACATCATCATCATCAGCGTAAGGGTCGTCTTTCAATTCCGATAACAACTGTTCAACATTTTGTGCTGTTTCTTCACGACTTTGAATCTCATGAGGAAAAGCATTCTTATCAGCAATACCCACATATCCAGTTTCCGGGTCAGAAGTGAGGCGATGCATTTCTTCTGTTTCAGGGGCTATCCTAATTTGGGGAGTACCGTCGTTTCTCATACCCCTGTCTTGGCCTGACCCCATTAAAGCGTAAGTTAATGCTTCTGTATGACCACTGGGCCAATATCCACTATCCTCATCTCCTTCTCTTCCACCTTGATAGAGTTGGTCATAAACTTCACCATCTATATCGTAAGGGGCTTTCAACAACCGCATAGCGATGTCCATTGGTTCGCTAAGTTTCAAAGTGTAGTCGTTATAACTTATCGGGTTACCATCCCAATCAATCGGCGTTACTTCTTCAAGGTGTTCAGGTGCAATCGGTCTAAATGAAGCCTGTGGCCTCGCAATCCCCTGCTCTCTTCCAAACTCTCTATCTTCAATAATTCTACCCGGAGGCTTGACCCTTGAACCAATGATGCTCGTAGGTCTACTTGGCACGAACTTGTCACCAAAATGTTGAGCCATCAAAAGTGGACTGGTTAATTGATTGTGGGAATCCTCATCTATCATCTCTTCGTGCAAAGGTTTTGGAAACTTTGACCTTTTACCAAAAGTCCAAATTGCGTTTTCTTGAGGGGGGCGAAGAGGAATTGGGCTTTTCCCCCGACGCTTTCTGCGTTCATTATCCTCGTTAAAATCTTCCATATCCAAATTATCCGTAGGTATACCCAATCCGTAATTAACCCGGCTAAAATCAGACCCTGCCCTTTCTTTATGCGTCTTGTCTAAAGGCAAAGGTTGGAGTCCTTCTAACAGTATTTGTTGAACACGACTTGTAGGTACTGTTCTAAATGCTTTGAAATCGTCTTGCTCTCGTGAGTGCGGCTCGACTGGTATAGCCTCTTTGAGCAACCGCATAGTGATGTCCATTGGTTCGCTGGCGTTTTTATATTGCCAGCCGTGAAGTTCTTTGTCGGGATGAATAGGAGTTTGAGGTCTTTGGTGTATAACAACAGGGTTTCCATGCCTATTTGGTGGATTATAACCAAGTGGTCTTTTGTATGGATTATTACCAGTTTCCATACCATAAGTATCTAAGTTATTCTCCATACTCGTTTCGCCGGTGATTTCATTAGCATTGTAATAATCTTCTAACCGACGCATCATTTCATCGTATGCCTCTTCATCACCCTGTCTTGCTAATTCAGCAAGTTCAGCACTATTTCTCAAATAGATAGGTTCCTCTTTGAGCAACCGCATAGAGATGTCCATTGGTTCGCCTGTTTGGATTTGTTGTTGTTGTTGAACTTGAGGTTGCTGAACTTGAGGTTGTAGTTTATTTTTCCACATCTCTTGTGCGGCAAAACTTTGAGAGTTTGAAGGAACGATGTTTTGCTGTTGACCTGCCATTGTATTAGCCATTTCGTACATAGCGGTCCCCATACCTTGTCGCCTGTATGGTGCCTCCAAATATGTAGCGTGGGCCGATAAATCGCCGGAGGGAGAACTATTGAAACCAGTACCACCAACTATGGGAGTACCTTCTCTATCTGTCATAGGTGCTTGATAAGGGTCGCCCACATCCACCTTTTCATTTTCGGCTGGGTATGCACTTAATGTAATGTTACTATATTTCCCCTGACCATCCTGAAGGCGGCTACCTGCGAGGCGATGGGTTTTATCTGTTGTAGGATTGTAAAACTGCCCTTCAAATTGATTAGGGCTTGTTTCCTTTACACTTTCGGGAATAAGTGGCATTTTCAACAGCCGCATAGCGATGTCCATTGGTTCGCCTGTTTGGAAATCATCGTAGGATTCTTTTGGTGGCCCGGTTACAACACGAGCAATACCACCGTAAGTTTGACCCGGTGATACTTGTTGGTGCAGAGGAGCAAGTTGCCCAGCGACCTGCATAGCAATCTCTCTATCATCCACACCTTCATCTAACAATTGACTTACTTTATCGTTACTTGGGATTTGCTCTCTTGGTCGTCTTGCGTATTGAAGATACTCCGCTACCATGGCAGGGTATTCATTGTGAAGAGGTTTATCATAACCCTCTCCAATGTTTCCCAGTGTTTCATGCATAGTTTCGTGAGCATCTGTTTCCAAAAAAGCATTCTGTAGTTCTTCGTCTGTCATATGCTGAGAACTTTTCCCATAGTCACCAGCGAGATTAGGTAAAGACACAAATGCCTTGCTATCACCTTTCTTACCTTGTAAAGTAAAACCACCCGCACCGGGCTTTTTCATCATCCAATGTTGGTTATCAAACTTTTTAGGCCAAAGTAATACTTCTGCTTTCAATAAAGAGTAGGCTTCTTCAAAAGGAGACACATCTAATCACGCTCGTTAGCGGGTAGGTCGGCACAAGCCTGACACCATGATGGTCCCACCTCTTTATCCAAAGCGGTGTCACCCGTCATTTCTAATTTGTTACCATGCATAGGACAATGTGTTGGGAACTCCTCCTCCTTCAAAACTGTCCACGCCTTTTGGAATGCAGGGTCAGACATGTCCTCACCACGGGGGATATGGATGTCACCTACTTGTGGTTGAAGTTCTCTCTGTGCGCTATGCTCAGCAAGTTCTTCTCGTGATAATTTTGCCCATTGTCTACGATTAGAGGCGTGTTCCGCATCGGATGTCCCTTCTACTCTTTTACCTGAAGTATCAAAAGGTGGTTCGGCTTGGGTAAAATAACCATATTCAGGTCCGTGAGGCCGATTTCTGTGTTGCTCCGCTGTACTAAAATTGGTTGGTACGAGTTTAGTAGGACCAACAGGGTTTACATACTGTCGCTGAGGTCTCTCTCTAAATTGGTTAATTTTTTCATGCGACCTTTGCCCCATGTCTCCGGGTGGGCCACGATTGATTGCTAACCTCATACCATGAGGGTTTTGAGAAGGGTCAGGAGTGCCTTGTGGCGGGAAAGAAAAATTACCTTTTTCATCCCATGAACCATCGTTCATCATTTGGTCTTGAGCCTGTTCAATATGTGCGCTGGGGACTATGTTGGTATTATATTTCAAAACAGTGTAAGCAGTGTTAAATGGTTTCATAATAATCAATCCTCTGTTGGCTCTGTTGACTCTTGATTTTGTATCTGCATCATTTTGAGTCTTTCTTGATTTTGTCGCTCAAATTGAGGGTCACTAAGAATACGAGGGTCAAACCATAAATTAGGAACACCCGTTTCATTGGAGTGTTGTTGAAGAAGTGCTTCTCTTTCATTTTTATGTTTAAGTTCCATCTCGTCAAGACTTTCTGCTTTCAAAACCCGCCACGCTTTCTCTATAGGTTTCTCTTGCCTCGTGGGTGGTGGTTGAATCATACGGGTGTCTATGATTCCTCGTGGATTAGTTCTATCGACAGGCTCCGGTTGAGGTGGTAATGTTTCTCTACTGTGAGCAAAAGAAGGACTACCGCTAAAGCGTTGCTTCATTCCCTGCATGTTTCCGAAGTGGCGCATCTGTTCTTCGTCAAGCCCTTCATCCATGTGATGAGGTGAAGGGTTGAGAGCCTTGAGAATAGAAAATGCTACGGAAAAAGCATCGGCCATATTCAATCGGATGCGTAACTACACTATTACTTATGCGGAAAACGAAGGACTACGCAGAGGTCAATTTTTGTTTTCAATTTTTTTTTGCTGGAACGCTGCGTGTGGTCATAAGAAGCGTAACTAAGAAGCGTAACTACAAGCCTCCGGCTAAGCAGGGCGTAACTACGGTGCGTAACAAGGCACTGCAAGCCTGTTTGCCTCTGCCTCACGGCTACGCCACGCCCGCCTGACGACTGCCTCGTAACTAAGCCGCAGCACAACGCTGCACAGCAGCGTGGCGCTGCTCGGTTGAGCCTACCTCGCTCTCACGAGTGGGGCTTCAGGCTACCGCTCTCTATAGACCGTTACACTGCTCGGCCTTATGCTGAGCAGTACAGCGTTTAGGTTACGCCACCTGTCGCAAACGAGATGCTGCTCTACGCTCTGCCATTCAGTGCAGCGTTGAGCCACAAGCCACGCCCCTTGAACCCCACCCATACGGGTGGCGATTGCCACCCTCCTTGCGGCGTAACCCGCCTACCGTAACTAACGATGCGTAGCACGATTAACCTTGGTTGATATATAAGGCAGCATTATATTATAGCGTACTGGAGAGATGATGATGCCAACCGCACCAACCACCGCAACCACAGCCACACCAACGACCAACCCTACATGGGAGGCACAAGCCACCCATGTACTTGCAGAGGTGAGTACCTTCTTGCAGTCACGCAAGCAAACACTTACCCTCAGCATGGACCTTACCCCAAGCAAGGGCTTCGGCATCCTTCCAGATGCTGTCAAGTACACCCTCGCTCAAGTACAAGCATTCGCTGTAGATGTATGCGAAATGATGCAACCTCGTAAGGACTGCTCGACTATGCCGGTTCCCTCCGAAATGGGCCGTATCGCTTTGGGCAAGTTCCTGAGTGTCACCTCCACCTACAGTGGAACCAGCAAACCAATCGCTATCCGTGTTATCTCGTCGTTCCGTTGGTCGATGAAGCGCACAAATCGTGCTAACCGCCTTGCAGAGAAAGTCGCTGCTGGTGAGCACTGGTTCGCTGATGATGTTCGCCCAAATGTCAAGAACGCTGACGGCACATGGACCATGGCTACAGATGGCCCACTGCGCTCCTTCGTATCTCGTCGCAAGGCAGTCAATGGATGGGTTGCTGCAAACCACCCCGCTAAGGCTGACTGGCACAAGGCCGCTGACAAGGACACATGGAAGTCCACTGGTCTTGCCCATGTTCGCCAAGGTGCAGTTGATGCACCAACTGCTCAGGCAACTCGTGATGCTGCTGATGCTGCTCGTGCTTCCCCAGCACCTGCACCAGTAGCGGCGCAGTCCAGCGTTTCTGCAAAGGTGTCCAAGGCTGACCTTGTGAAGCAAGCAGTCGCACTCGGCATGGCCGCTAAGGCAGCGAACAAGATGAGCAAGGCTCGCTTGGCAGTCACAGTTGCTGCACTCAGCAACCTTTGAGTAGGCCACCACGAGCCTGACCACTCCAGTATCTGGAGAATCCGCCCCTGCTCACCCTTCGGGGTGGGTGGGGGCTTTTTTTATTGACAAAATCCCTTGTTACGCACGCCCGCCGAAGGCTCTCGCTTCGCTCGAAAAGCGGCTATGCGCCGCTGCCCCTCGCTTCGCTCGGGGGATGCGATACCCCTGTCGTTCCATCTTCCATCCGTATGGGTGGGTCTTTCTGACCCATGATTAGACCTCGTACTCATGAGATATTCTCTCCGAAGGCGAGAGAACTCCAGCCCCAGTCCCTCCTGATATAATGGGCGCACCTAAGACTTGGCTGCATGGATTCAGCCATGCTGTTTGTCGTGCCCCTATAGTATACGCATAGAACGCAAAGACATGGAGATGAATAACACGCAGACATGTGACGCCCTGAAGAATAGAGTGTTGTCTTAGTAGTACGATGTATTGTTCTTACATTATACAATACATATCTCAACATAATATCTAAGGCGGGTATCAATATCAATACAACAATACGAAGTACAAACGATACATCGGATTCACCGGACAACGATACTACCTGACCTCTCTGTTCGCATGACTGCGTGGCAATAAATACTCAGCAGCCTTATGTAAGGCCCAAGGGTAGGGTATTCTATGCCTAACAATAAGCATACAGACGAGAGCGCAGACATAGTAACGAAGTGGTTAGCGAACAACGATACAGCGATTGCACACGCTGTTAATGATTTGCTGATTGAGTATCAAGGTAAGGCAGACTACGCTGAAGGTAGACTACGCAACGACTGCCAATGTGAATGTTAAGTAAGCACACGCTCACTAACTATGCTGCATGACATAGGGGTAAGGAATTATCGTTGATATATAAAGCAGCACTTCATCAACCAACATGGAACCTCAACCATCAACCTATCAGCCTGAATACGAAACCTACTGCTACTCTTGTGGCATAGACATGAATGGAGGTGTCGATGTTGTAGACACTGATACAAATACTGTCCATGCAGTCTGCGCCGTGGACTGCATAACTATGTCTGACAAGTTATACATCTTACCTGCTTACATAAGCCCTGAAGAACCTGACATACCTGCTCATGCTTACACCATCTATTCCACACACCCTACTCTTGTACTCATGCCAGTGGATGAATCCATTGAAGTCCCTGTAGTACAAGTCCGTACAGAGTGGGACTCAGTTACTGATGTACTCATGTATGAAGATGTTGACATGGATATACACACAGAAGAAGGTGACTACTGATGTACATACTTGATGCAGTCATTAACTGGCCCGACACATGGGGCGTTGGAGATACACCCGCAGAGACTACATACACATGGTCATATTCCAATAAGGTGGAGAGAGATGATATGGTCAACTCGCTCACTTTGATGCTCAACCCCCACGATATAACATGGTCCTACACGACAAAAGATGAGGTCGCTATTTAAGGCAGCAGAATATATGGAGATGATTAAGATGCAAAGCAAGAAGTTAGTAACCCCAGAGATAATGAGCAAACTGATAGACCAATTCTGCGAAGTGCATGTTGAGGGAGAGAAGGATGATATTGGGCCGAACAAACCTGATGCCCCATTCTTCAACTCGTTGTATCACGCTGAGTACATACCTGAGACTAAGTACCAAGAAGCAGCAGAGCGTTTCTACAAATACAGTAAGACTCAGATACCTACACTCATGAAGATGTGTGGTATTCCTGACCATGTTGATGTTCAGTCCTTCCTCAAGGACATGACTGAGATTGGCGTCAAGGCGAAAGCCAAGGCAGCATACCAGTCCAAGTTAGCAAGCCGCCTTCGTAAGTTCTTCAAGGACACTGGCAAGAAACCAGCCTCTCTACGAGATGTCATGTCCTTTGATGAAGAAGTGATGGCTATGTGTATGGAGTTCATGACTGAACACGCTGATACCATCAACCAACCTGATGAACTCAAGAGGCTGTACGAAGAAACACTTGCCTCGTACATAGTGACTGAGGAAGAGGGTCGCATTCGTAACACTGTCAAGGCAGAAGTCTACGAGGATATATGGTATGGTAAGAATGATTCAGCAAGACGCTGGCCCAAGAAGTCACGCCGAGTATCACTTCGGTTCCCTCGCCACACTGCTGTTAAGGATGCACTCAAGATAGGTTGCCCTTTCCCTGCTCTCAAATGGAACGGTGAGTTCTGGTCACTCGGTTACACAGC
>Ga0209709_10000392_pt1 | contig 41532 bp, 38 predicted proteins | sample ArcticOcean_MG_C_2_FD_187435 | JGI IMG/M metagenome (GOLD analysis project Ga0209709, IMG submission 187435) | Marine microbial communities from western Arctic Ocean - ArcticOcean_MG_CB4_136 (SPAdes) (version 2) | ecosystem: Environmental > Aquatic > Marine > Oceanic | place: Arctic Ocean... | reverse complement strand
GATAAAGAAAATATGCCTGGATCTGCTAGAGAGGTAGCTAACGCAGAAGAAGAAGGAGTAGAGTTTGTATGGCTATCCAGTCCTAAAGAATTCATAGGAACAAATAAGGTTGAAGGTTTAATGATAGATAAAATTAAACTTGGCGAACCGGACGATAGTGGTAGACGGAAACCAGAAATTCAAAGCAATTCTCACTTTAATATTAAAGCAGACATAGTAATTAAAGCTCTTGGATTTGACCCTGAAAATTTACCAAAATTATTTGGATCTGAAGATTTGCAAGTTACTAAATGGGGAACATTAAAAACAGATTTTGATACAATGGAAACAAATTTACCAGGTGTTTTTGCAGCTGGAGATATTATTAGAGGCGCATCTTTAGTGGTATGGGCTATAAAAGATGGAAGAGACGTAGCAATATCAATAAAAAGTTTTTTAGAAAGCAAAGAACTTAGTAAAGAAAAGGTTGCATAATGAAAAATTATAAAAAAAACCTTAAAATTCTTGAAGATGGATATGTTTATTCGAAAGAAATGGAGCACGATGCTTGTGGAGTAGGATTAATTGCCTCTACAGAGGGTAAAAAATCAAGAAAAGTAGTTGAGTATGGAATTAACGCCTTAAAAGCAGTTTGGCATAGAGGAGCAGTTGATGCTGATGGAAAAACAGGTGATGGAGCTGGAATTCACTTAGAAATTCCTTCAGATTTTTTTGCTGAAAAAATAGAACTTACAGGTCACGATCATGATGGCTCAGAAATTTGTGTGGGTATGATTTTTCTACCAAGAAATAATTATCAAGCACAAGAAAATGCAAGAACTCTAATTGAAAGTGAACTCACAAAAAGTAATTTTAGTATTTATGGATGGAGACAAGTTCCCGTAAATCCAAAAACTTTAGGTGAAAAAGCAAATCTAACGAGACCAGAAATTACACAAGTATTATTCAAACATAATAATAAAGATTTAACAGAAAAAGAATTAGAAAGAAAAATTTATGAATCCAGAAGAAAAATTGAAAAAGAAGCAATTAATAATGCAATCGAGGGTTTTTATATTTGCTCACTAAGTTCTAAATCAGTTATTTATAAGGGAATGTTTTTGGCAGAGTCCATCGCAGATTTTTATTTAGATTTAAAAGATAAGAGATTTATATCTCGTTTTGCAATATTCCATCAAAGATTTTCAACAAACACAGCACCAAGCTGGGATCTGGCGCAACCTTTTAGAGCATTGGCTCATAATGGAGAAATAAATACACTAAAGGGAAATAAAAACTGGATGAAAGTTCATGAGCAAGAAATGGACAGCCCTTTATTTGATAATATGGAAAATTTAAAACCTGTTATACAACCAGGATCATCAGACTCTGCTGCATTAGATAGTGTTTTTGAACTTTTAAATATTTCTGGCCAATCAGCACCCCTCGCAAAATTAATGCTAATCCCAGATGCTTGGTCTAAAAAAAGTCAAACATTATCAAAAGATCACCAACAATTATTTAATTTTTTAAATAGCACAATGGAGCCATGGGATGGACCAGCTGCTATTGCAGCCACTGACAACGAATGGGCCATAGTAGCTGCAGATAGAAATGGGCTACGTCCGATGAGATATACTATTTCAAAAGATAAAATATTATGTGCAGGGTCAGAAACAGGAATGGTTGAAATTGATGAAAAACAAATTCTTAAAAAAGGAAGGTTAGGACCTGGGGAAATTCTTGGGGTTAGAATAGCAAAAGGCAAGGTATTTTCTAATGTTGAGATAAAAGACTATCTAGCAAAAGAGTTTAAACATTTTAATAATCAAATAATTGATTTAGAAAAAAAATTTCCAATAAAAAATGAAAAATTTACTTTTTCAGGAGATGAACTTAAAAAAAGACAGCATGCTTTTGGTTATAGTTTAGAAGACTTAGAGCTTATTCTACATCCTATGGCGGAGGATGCGAAAGAAGCCATTGGTTCAATGGGTGATGATACTCCACTTGCAGTGTTATCTGACCGTTATAGACCGCTTTATCACTTCTTTAGACAGAATTTTAGTCAAGTTACAAACCCACCAATTGATTCTTTAAGAGAAAACAAGGTTATGAGTTTAAAAACTCGCTTTGGTAATCTCGGAAATATTTTAGATTTTACTAATTTAACTGAAGAAAATATCTTTGTTTTAGATAGTCCCATTTTATCAAACTCTCAGTTAGAAAAATTTATTAATTTTTTTGATCAAAAATCAATAATCATTGATTGTACTTTTGATAAAAGTGAAAATCTTGAAGCCTCTATTGAGAAAATTAAAAAAGATTCTGAAATTGCAGTTAGGCAGGGTCTCACCCAATTAGTCTTAAGCGATAAGAGTATTTCTGAAGAAAGATTGCCTATACCAATGTTATTAAGTGTAGGTGCAATAAATACACATCTCATTAAAAAAAAACTAAGAGGCTATGCTTCAATCAATGCCCAAACTGGAGAAGCATTAGACACACATTCATTTGCAACACTTATAGGTGTTGGGGCCACAACAGTTAATCCTTATTTAGCATTGGATAGCTTATATCAGAGGTTTGAAAAGAAATTATTTGGAAAGTTTGGGTATGATGAGTGCATAGAGAGATATGTGCAGTCAGTAAATTATGGCCTTTTAAAAATAATGTCAAAAATGGGAATTTCAGTCATAAGCTCTTATAGAGGTGGATGTAATTTTGAAACAGTCGGCTTGAGTAGAACGGTAGCATCAGAATATTTTCCAGGAATTTTATCCAAAATTTCAGGTATAGGCTTAAATGGAATAGAAAAAAAATTAAGAACTATTCATAAAGAGGCATTTGAAGGTACAGAAACAGTTTTACCAATTGGAGGAATTTATAGGTACAGAAAAAATGGTGAAGTACATCAATATCAAGGTAAACTTATCCATCTTTTACAGAGTGCAGTTTCATCAAATTCTTTTGAAGCTTATAAAAAATATGCAGAAGGTATTTATAACCTTCCGCCAATACACCTTAGAGATCTGATTGGGTTTAGAGATAGAAATTTAAACCCATCTCTGAATATTTCAGAAGTAGAACCAATTGAAAATATTTTAACAAGGTTTGGAAGTGGAAGTATGTCTCACGGTGCATTATCAAAAGAAGCACATGAAACTTTAGCCATAGGCATGAATAGAATTAAAGGAGCCTCTTGTAGTGGTGAAGGCGGTGAAGATGAAAAAAGATTTATTAAGATGGAAAATGGTGACAGTGCTAACTCTAGAGTTAAACAAATAGCTTCAGCAAGATTTGGAGTAACACTCAAATATTTAAATAACTGTAACGAAATAGAAATTAAAATTGCACAAGGGGCAAAACCTGGAGAAGGTGGGCAGTTACCAGGTTTTAAAGTCACAGAAGAAATAGCTAAGTTAAGACATTCGACACCAGGTGTAACTTTAATATCACCCCCCCCTCACCACGATATTTATTCTATCGAAGATTTGGCACAATTAATTTACGATCTTAAGCAGGCAAATCCAAAAGCAAGAGTTGGAGTAAAGTTGGTAGCATCGTCTGGTATAGGAACAATAGCAGCTGGTGTAGCTAAAGCTAAAGCAGATATAATTTTAATTTCAGGACACAATGGAGGGACAGGAGCAACACCCCAGACGAGTGTTAAATATGTGGGTATTCCCTGGGAAATGGGACTAACAGAAGCCAATCAGGTTTTAACTTTAAATAATTTAAGACATAAAGTTACCTTAAGAACTGATGGAGGGATTAAAACAGGTAGAGACGTTGTTATCGCAGCCATGATGGGTGCTGAAGAATATGGGGTAGCCACTACTGCATTGGTAGCTATGGGGTGTATAATGGTTAGACAGTGTCATTCAAACACATGCCCAGTTGGGGTTTGTACTCAAGATGAAAAATTAAGAGAAAAATTTTCTGGCACACCAGAAAAAGTAGTTAACTTATTTAAATTTATTGCTGAAGAAGTAAGAGAAATTCTAGCACAGATAGGTTTTAAGTCACTGAATGAGATAATTGGTAGAACCGACTTATTAAGACAGATAAGCAAAGCATCATCAAACTTAGATGATTTAGATCTAAACCCTTTATTTGTTCAAGCAGATGCTGGAGAGAATACAAGATATTGCACTACGCCGGAAATAAACTCTGTTCCAGATACTTTAGATCAAGAAATTTTACCAGAGATAAAAGATCAAATTGGAAAAGTAAAAATTATTAAAAAAGAATATATTATTAAAAATACCCACAGAACTGTTGGTACAAGAATTTCTAATTATCTTTATGAGAAATATGGATCTGAAAAATTAGAAGATGACTTTTTATCTTTAAAGTTTAAAGGTTCAGCGGGGCAGTCTTTTGGAGCATTTGGAATAAAAGGCTTAAAGCTTATTTTAAAAGGTGATGCCAATGACTATGTTGGTAAAGGTCTGTCAGGCGCAACAGTGGTAGTTAAACTTCCAGACGAAAGCAATTTAGTTTCACAGGAAAACACAATAATTGGAAACACAGTTTTATATGGAGCAACATCTGGAAAGCTTTTTGCAGCAGGTCAAGCAGGAGAAAGATATGCTGTAAGAAATTCAGGATCAACTTCAGTTATTGAAGGCTGTGACTCAAATGCTTGTGAATATATGACTGGTGGTACAGTTGTAGTTTTAGGTGAAGTAGGAGATAATTTTGGAGCTGGAATGACAGGTGGAATGGCATTTATTTATGACATAGATAAGCAGTTTGACAAAAAAGTAAACCCAGAAACTGTAGTATGGCAAACACCAGAAACAAACTATTGGATAACTTTTTTAAAAAATCTAGTTCAAGAGCACTACGAGGAGACAAAATCAGAATTTTCTAAAAAAATAATGGAAAATTTTGATAAAGAAATTTTGAATTTTATTCAAGTTTGCCCAAAAGAAATGCTAGATAAGTTAAAAAATCCTTTAAGTTTAAAGCCCATTATAAAAGAAGTCAGTTGAAATGAAGAACATAAATATTTTTTGCTTTGGTTTTGGCCAAGTAGCAAAAAATTTTATAAAGGTACTTAGCTCTAAGAAATATAATATTAAGTTATCAACAACATCTAGAAGTAAATCTTCAAAAGAAACTTTCAAGGGTATTAATTATAATAGTTATTTATTTAACAGTAAGAAGTTTGATCGTAATTTATTACTAAAATTAAAAGAGGCAGATCATATCTTAGTTTCAATACCACCAGAAAATCAAGAAGATTTAGTTGTAAAAAATTTTTCTAAAATTTTAGAAAATTCTAAAGTAAAATGGATAACTTATTTATCTGCTACTAGTGTCTATGGTGATCACAAGAGTGAATGGGTTAATGAAAATAGCAAAACAAACCCAACCTCAAATAATGGTGTTGCAAGGTTAAAAGCAGAAAACTCTTGGACTTCTTTAGAAAAAAATAATGAATTACCAATTCAGATATTCAGGCTGTCTGGAATTTATTCTAATGAAAAAAATATTTTAGTTCGTCTAAAATCAGGTGATGTAAAATTGATTAATAAAAAAGATCATTATTTTTCAAGAATTCACGTAGATGATATTGCAAATATATTATTTAAATCTTTATCAAAATTTAAATCAGGAGAAATATATAACCTATCCGATGATAAGCCCTCTTCATCTGAGGAGATTACTTTATTTGGAGCAAAAATGTTAAATATTGAAAATATTAAAAAAATTGAAGTGGATGAAATTAAAAGTGAGATGTTAAAAAATTTTTATAATGAGTCCAAAAAAGTTAGCAATAAAAAAGTAAAAATTTATTTTAACTACAGTTTAAAATTTCCAAGCTATATTGAAGGATTAAACCATATTAGAAACAATCTTATCTAGTTCTAAGACAATTCTTTTTAGACCGTGCTTGCTTGAAAGACTATGGTCACCATTTTTAATAATTACTAATTTCTTTTTTGCCTTATTAAATATTTTTAGAACTTTTCTTGAGTAACTTTGAGGTACCACCTTATCCTTATTCCCATGGATCATGGTAACATTTATTAATGATGGTATTTTTTTATTTAAAATCTTATTTTTTCTTCCATCCTTTATTAATTGATATGTAATTGGATACTCATAATTGCCGTGTTTTAAGTTATAAATTCCTTTTTTAATAGTTTCATCTTTCATTTTTTTAGTAAATTTTTTCCACATTAAATTCTGTAAAAATTCTGGAGCAGAACTAATTCCTAAAAATCCTTTAATTTGATTTTTAAAATACTTGAACTGGTTAAGAGATAACCAAGCACCCATGCTTGAGCCTACTAAAATAAATTGGTTTTTTTTAATTATTCTTTTAATTGTTATTTTGACTTCTTTAGACCATTTACTAATATTTCCTTTTGTAAATTTACCAGTGGATTTTCCATGACCAGAGTATTCGATTGCAAGAAAACCAAGTTTATTCTTTTTTGCATACTTAAAAATAGCGTTAGGTTTTCCTCCTTCAATATTAGACATGAAGCCATGCAGAAAAACAATGTGGAGATTACTAGAGGAATTATTACTTAAATATCTGATTTTCTTGCTATTTGAAATTTTGAGATATTGAAATTTATTCATATTGGTTTATTCGACTTAATTCTTAATATATAGATGTATCAAATGTCATCAAAATTAAAAGTTTTACAAGTAATTCCTAGGCTTGGATACGGCGGTGCAGAAACAGGATGTTATGATCTTGCACATTATCTGCCAGAAAACAATTGTTCTTCTTATATTGTGACTAGTGGAGGAGAGCTTTTAAAATTTGTTGATCAAAAAAAAGTAAAATTAATTAAGCTTCCAGTTCATAGCAAGAATCCAATTTTAATGATATTTAATTCGATAGCTCTCATTTTTATAATTTTATTTTACAATATTTCTATTATTCACGCAAGAAGCCGAGCTCCAGCCTGGTCCTGCTTACTTGCAACAAAAATTACAAGAAGAAAATTTGTTACAACTTTTCATGGTACTTATAATTTTAAAAACCCAATTAAAAAATTTTATAATTCTGTAATGGCAAGATCCAATTTAGTAATCGCAGGATCAAATTTTATTTTTTCACACATTAATAAAAACTATTCAAAGTACTTAAATTTTCAAAAAAAATTTTTAGTAATTTTTAGAGGGATTAACGTTGATTATTTTGACCCCTCAAAAATCTCAGAAATTGAAGAAAATAACCTAATTTCAAGCTGGGGTGTAACTAGAGATAAAAAGTTAATTCTAATGCCTGGTCGACTGACAGCATGGAAAGGACAAGAAGTATTTATTGAAGCATTAAATCTTATAAATAAAAAACTTAAGTATCACCATTCTTTTTATGCTGTTATTTTGGGAGATGATCAAGGCAGAGATGTTTACACTAAAAAGATAAAAAGATTAGCTGAACAATACAGGTTAACATCTCAGTTAAAATTTGTAGAGCATTGTAAAAATATGCCTTTAGCTTACAAACTTTCTAATTTAGTTGTTTCAGCTTCAACTGAGCCAGAAGCTTTTGGAAGAGTAGCAATTGAGGCTCAATCAATGGAAAAACCAATAATAGCAAGTGATATTGGAGGATCTAATGAAACAATAATAAATAATCAAACAGGGTTTTTATTTGAGTCAAATAATCCTGTGTCTTTAAGCGAAAAAATAATAGAAGTTTTAAATTTAGATGAATCTAGATTAAAACTAATAGGGACCGAAGGTAGAAAAAATATAATTAAAAAATTTAATGTTGAAAAAATGTGTTTTTCTACATATTCAGAGTATAAAAAATTATTAAATTAAATGCCATTAATTACATTGCCAGATGGAAACACTATTGAATTTCCAAACAAAATATCGGGGTGGGAGATTGCGGAAAAAATCAGTAAATCTTTATCAAAGCAAGCCATAGTTATTAGTGTAGATGAAGAACTTAAGGATTTAAGCCACGTCATATATAAAGACTGTTCTGTTAAAATTTTTACCTCTAAGGATAAAGAGGGATTAGAGACTATTCGTCATGATACAGCACACATAACGGCAATGGCAGTACAAGAGCTTTTTCCAGGAACTCAAGTAACTATTGGTCCAATTATAGAAAATGGATTTTATTATGATTTTTCAAGAAAAGAACCCTTCACAGAGGAAGACTTAAATAAAATTGAAAATAAAATGAAAGAGATTGTTGATAGAGATGTTCCAACCACAAGAGAGGTTTGGAGTAGAAATAAGGCAATAGCTCATTTTAAAGATAAGGGAGAAACATATAAAGCTGAAATTATTGAAAGTATTCCTCAGGGAGAGGATGTTTCTATATATTTTCATGGAGACTGGCATGATTTATGCAAAGGACCACACTTATCTTCAACAGGAAAAATTGGTAAATATTTTAAATTAACAAAGGTATCAGGCGCTTACTGGAGAGGTGATTCCAATAATGAAATGTTGCAAAGAATTTATGGAACAAGTTGGGCTTCACAGAAAGATTTAGAAGAGTATTTAAAAAGAATAGAAGAAGCTGAAAAAAGAGATCATAGGAAACTTGGGAAAGAAATGGATTTATTTCATTTTAGAGAAGAAAGTCCAGGATCAGTTTTTTGGCATGAAAAAGGTTGGAAATTGTTTCAAAAGTTAGTTGCATATATGAGGGGCAGACAAGAGAAGGCAGGTTACAAAGAGGTGAATACTCCTGAAATTCTAGATAGGGCCCTGTGGGAAAAATCTGGTCATTGGGATAAATATGGTGAGCATATGTATACATCCCAAACACCTGATGAAAAAATATTTGCAATTAAACCAATGAATTGTCCAGGCCATGTCCAGGTATTTAACCAAGGTTTAAAAAGTTATAGGGATCTGCCATTAAGAATTTCAGAATTTGGAAAAGTGCATAGATATGAACCATCAGGAGCGCTACACGGATTGCTAAGAGTTAGAGCCTTTACTCAAGATGATGCTCATATTTTTTGTACAGAGGATCAAATTACAGAAGAGTGCTTGATTGTTACAAATTTAATTTTAGATATTTATAAAGAACTTGGATTTGAAAATGTAATATTAAAATACTCAGATAGGCCAGATTTAAGAGTTGGTGATGATAATGTTTGGGATAAAGCAGAAAAAGCTTTATTGGATGCTGTTAAAGCGTCAAAACTTGAGTACACAATTAATAAAGGTGAAGGAGCTTTTTATGGTCCAAAAATTGAGTTTGTTTTAAGAGACGCAATTGGGAGAGATTGGCAATGTGGAACTTTACAGGTAGATTTAAATTTACCAGGAAGATTAGATGCATCTTTCGTCGATAATGATGGAACCAAAAAGGTTCCAGTAATGCTTCATAGAGCATTGTTTGGTTCACTAGAAAGATTTATAGGAATCCTTATAGAAAACTATTCAGGAAAGTTTCCATTTTGGATTGCTCCTTTGCAGGCAGTTGTGATTCCTATTTCAGAAGAGTTTGATACATATGCGAAAGAAGTTAATGAAAAAATTAATAATGCCGGCATGAACTCTGAGGTAGATTTAAAAAATCATAATTTGAATTATAAAATTAGAGAACATTCATTATCTAAAATACCACTTTTGTTGATTTGTGGTAAAAAAGAAGTTGACAGTAACTCAGTAACCATTAGAAGATTAGATACTAATAAACAAGAAAATATGGAATTGAACTCATTCTTAAAAAAATTCTCAGCTTTAAACAAAGCACCTTCAAACTAAGTGGCAGATTTTAAACAAAATTACTTTCAAAGAAGAACCAAAGATAGAGGACCTAAGTCTAATAATAGAATTACCGCGCCTGAGGTCCAGGTTATTGGAAGTGATGGTGATAATATAGGAATACTAAATACTAATGAGGCTATTTCGATGGCTAAAGATCAAGGCTTGGATTTAATTGAGATAGCTCCAAATGCAAAACCACCTGTATGTAAAATCATCGATATGGGTAAATTTAAGTATGATGCTCAAAAAAAAGCAAATGTTGCAAAAAAAAAACAAAAGATAGTTTTGTTAAAAGAAATCAAAATGAGACCAGTTACAGAAACGCATGATTATGACTTTAAAGTTAAAAATGCTAAAAAATTTATTGGAAAAGGTGATAAGGTAAAATTCACTATTAGGTTTAAAGGAAGAGAATTACAACATTCCCACTTAGGTAGAGAGTTGATGAGTAAGATAAAACTCGATATGCAAGATATTGGCAAAGTAGAACTACACCCAAAGTTTGATGGGAAGCAAATGATAATGGTTATTCAGCCTTTATAGGGCTTAATAGTAGTTGTAAATCTATTCCAATATTTGTATAAGTCCGCTGAATTATGCCTAAATTAAAAACTAAAAGTTCAGCAAAAAAAAGATTTAAAATCTCAGCTACGGGTAAAGTCATGATGGCTCAAGCTGGAAAGAGACATGGTATGATTAAAAGAACAAATTCACAAATTAGAAAATTAAGAGGCACGACTGCTATGTCGAAACAAGATGGCAAAATAGTCAAATCATACATGCCTTACAGTTTAAGAGGATAAAATGGCAAGAGTAAAAAGAGGTGTGACAAGTCACGCTAAACATAAAAAAGTTTTAAAAGCTGTCAAAGGTCAATGGGGCAGAAGAAAAAATACAATAAGAGTTGCAAAGCAAGCTATAGAAAAAGCTATGCAATATGCTTATAGAGATCGTAGAACTAAAAAAAGAGAGTTTAAATCTTTGTGGATACAGAGAATTAATGCGGGAGTTAGATCTGAAGGATTAACTTATTCAAAATTTATTAATGGCTTAACAAAGTGTGGAATTAAGCTAGATAGAAAAATATTAGCTGAAATAGCATACGATAGCCCAGAAGCCTTTAAAACGATCGTTCAAAAAGCTCAATCGGCACTAAATTAATCTTCACTATTGTTTTTTTTCGGTGAAGAAATAATCTCTCAATATGTCTGATATTAAAAAAATAAAAGATGACTTTCTTTTAAAACTAAAAGAAAATTTAGACATAAATCAAGTCAATCAAATCAAGATAGATTTATTTGGTAAAAATGGATTGATTAGCTCACAATTTAAACAGCTTGGAAAAATAACAGAAGAAGAAAGAAAACAATTTGCATCAGACTTAAATTCAGTAAAAGATGAACTTCAAGATTTGATTACAACAAAGCTTAATAATATTAAAATTAAAGAAATTAATCAAAAATTAGAGAAAGAAAAAATAGATATAACTTTACCAGAGAGATCTTTTGTTCAAGGAAAAATTCATCCTGTATCCCAAGTTATAGATGAAATTTCATCAATATTTTCAGAAATTGGGTTTAGCGTTGAAGAAGGTCCAGACATTGAAAATGAATATAACAATTTTACAGCATTAAATACACCGGACAATCATCCAGCAAGAGATATGCATGACACTTTTTATCTTGATGAGAAAAAAAAATTATTACTAAGAACACATACTTCTCCAGTTCAAATTAGAACTATGCTTAATGATAAACCACCCTTTAAAATAATTGCACCAGGCAGAACATATCGATCAGATAGTGATCAAACTCACACTCCTATGTTTCACCAAGTCGAAGGGCTTCATATTGATAAAGACATAAATATGGGCCACCTAAAAGGTTGTTTAAATTATTTCATTAAAGAATTTTTTGAAGTTGATAAAATTAAAATGAGATTTAGACCAAGTCACTTTCCATTTACAGAACCATCAGCTGAGGTAGATATTGGTTATGAAATAAAAGATGGAAAAATAGTAATTGGTGAAGGAGATAAGTGGCTTGAGATATTAGGCTGTGGAATGGTTCATCCAAATGTTCTAAAAAATGTAAAAATAAACCCTGATGAATTCCAGGGATATGCATTTGGCATAGGAATAGATAGGTTGGCAATGCTTAAATATGGAATAAATGACTTAAGAGCATTTTTTGATTGTGATTATAGATGGTTAAACCACTTTGGTTTTGATCCAATAGATGTACCCACAAACTACAGAGGCTTAAGCAGATGAAGATTACAACAGACTGGTTAAAAGAACACCTAGACACTAAACTAAATGAAAATCAAATTATTCATAAACTTACAGATGTTGGTTTGGAAGTAGAAGGTGTAGAAAGTCAATCAGGTGAGCTAGATAGCTTTTTAGTCGCTAAAATTTTAAAAACAGAAAAACATCCTGGCGCAGATAGACTTAGAGTTTGTGATGTGGATATTGGATCAGGCGACCCCATCAAAGTAGTTTGCGGTGCAGCAAATGCCAAACAAGGATTGTTAACAATTTATGCTCCTCCTGGTGCAGTAGTACCAAAAAATCAAATGAAATTAGAAGTAAGCAAAATAAGAGGCATTACTTCATATGGAATGCTTTGTTCAGAATCTGAACTTAACATATCGGATGAAAGCGAGGGTATTACAGAGCTTTCAGTAACTAAATATGAAAAAAAAATAGGTGAGAGTTATTTTCCCAAAAGTAGCTTAAATGTTATTGATATATCCATTACACCAAACAGAGCAGACTGTTTGGGAGTAAGAGGAATAGCAAGAGATTTAGCTGCAGCAGGCTCTGGTAAATTAAAAAAACTAAAAATAGAGAAATTAATTCAAAAAAATAAACAAAAAATAAGTATAAAAATAATTAAAGAAAAAAATCAAGGATGCACAACATTTGGAAGTTGTTTAATTACAGGCTTAAAAAATGCTGAAAGTCCAGATTGGCTCAAAAAAAAAATAATATCTCTAGGTCAAAAACCTATCTCTGCAATAGTTGATATTACAAATTATGTAATGTTTGATTTAAATAGACCGTTGCATGCTTATGATATCAATAAAATAGACAAGGGAATATTAATAAGAAATTCAAAAAAAGGTGAAAAATTTAAAGCACTTGATGGCAAAGATTATAATCTTGAAAATGATATGTGCGTCATTACAGATGCCTCAGGAGTATTAGGTTTAGGAGGAATTATTGGAGGGATGAGATCTGGAACTGAACTAGATACAAAAAATGTATTAATTGAGTCTGCATATTTTAACCCAAGATCAATTAGAAAAACTTCCAAAACTTTAAATATAGACACGGATGCAAAGTTTAGATTTGAAAGAGGAATTGACCCATTATCAATAAAACAAGGACTTCAACGAGCCGCAGAGTTAATTAAAAAAATCTGTGGGGGAGAAATTAGTAAATTTGATATTCAGAAAATTGAAAATATCAAAAATAATTTAGTAAAATTTGATGTTAAATTATTTGAAAAAATAACAGGATTTAAAATTGATCAAAAAGAGATTATCAAAATACTAAGCAACTTGGGTTTTGAAATAAAAAAACAAAAAAATTTACTACTATTAGTAGTACCATCATGGCGGCCTGATATTGAACAAGAAGTGGATATAGTTGAGGAGCTAGTAAGAATTAAAGGTTATGACCAAATTAAGATGATTGAACCTGAAAAAGTTAGAAAGAAAAAAACTTTAAATCAAGCACAAAAATTGTTTCATTTTCTGCAGCGAGCTATTGCATCCAAGGGATATCTTGAGGCGATAACTTGGTCATTCACTGACAGTAAAGTTAATCAATTATTTATTGAAAATAATAAGGAAATTAAAATAGTTAATCCCATAAGTACAGATTTGAATGTATTAAGAAGTTCAATATTTTCAAATTTAATTATTCATCTAAATAAGAATTTAGGAAGAGGATTTAAAGATTTATCAATATTTGAAATAGGTCCAACTTTTTTAGGATCTTCACCAGGTGAACAACAAACTGTAATTAGTGGATTAAGAACAGGAAAGTTGTCTAGACACAGCTGGACAGAACAAGAGAGGTTTTTTGATATTTTTGACGTTAAAAGAGATGTTGTTCAAAGTTTAGTTGAAGCCGGGTACAATAAAGAAAAATTCTATATTGATGATGAAACACCAAACTACTATCACCCTGGAAAATCGGGAAGAATATTTCTAAATAAGGATAAAGAGAATATGGTAGCTTTTTTTGGTGATATTCACCCAAATATATTAAAAAAATTAAATATCAAAGCTGAAGCATTAGTGGGGTTTGAGATATTTCTAGACAACATAAAACAGATGAAAAAATCATTAAAAAATCAAAAAACTCAATATAAGTATTCTGACTTTCAAAAATCAGAAAGAGACTTTGCTTTTGTTTTAGATAAAAATTTTAAGGTACAAGAGTTAATAGACATAATTATCAATATTAACAAAGATTTAATAAAATCCGTTAAAGTATTTGATGTGTATGAAGGTGAAAATATAGCCGAAGGTAAAAAATCGATTGCATTAAACGTTACAATTCAATCTTTAGAAAAAACATTAAATGATGTAGATTTAAATAAAATAAATCAGCTCATTATTTCGACCGTAGAATCGAAAACAGACGCAAAGATCAGATCGTAATCATGACAAAAATTGATCACATCAGAAACTTTGCAATTATTGCACACATTGATCATGGCAAATCAACCATTGCAGATAGAATAATTCATGATTGTGGTGGCCTTACAGAAAGAGAAATGAAGGCGCAAGTTTTAGACTCAATGGATATTGAGCGAGAAAGAGGAATTACAATTAAAGCTCAAACGGTAAAACTTAATTATAAAGCCAAAGATGGAAAGGAGTATATTTTAAATATTATTGACACTCCTGGTCACGTGGATTTTAGTTATGAGGTCAGTAGATCTTTATATGCTTGTGAGGGATCTATTTTAATTGTTGATAGTACTCAAGGTGTTGAAGCTCAAACACTGGCAAATGTCTATCAAGCTTTAGATACTAAGCATGAAATAGTTCCTGTTTTAAATAAAGTTGATTTACCAGCTTCAGATTTAGAAAAAACAAAAAAACAAATAGAGGATGTTATAGGCATTGATACAGAAAACGCTATTCCTTGTTCTGGTAAAACAGGTGAGGGTATTAGTGATATCTTAGAGCAAATCATTGTATCGTTACCAGCTCCGGAAGGAGAAAAAGATGCAGATTTAAAATGTTTATTGGTTGATAGTTGGTATGACACTTATTTGGGTGTTGTTATTTTAGTAAGAGTTATTGATGGTATAATTTCTAAAAACATGAAGATAAAGATGATGTCTACTAACCAAGAATATATAATTGAAAAAGTAGGGGTATTTACTCCAAAAGCAACTGATGTTAACGAATTAAATGCTGGAGAAATTGGTTTTATAACAACAGGAATAAAAATTTTATCAGAAACAAAAGTCGGAGACACTATTTGTGATGCAAGCAAACCACTTCAGGAGGCACTCCCGGGATTTAAACCAAGCAAGCCAGTGGTATTTTGTGGATTATTTCCCGTAGATAGCTCCGAATATCAAAAATTAAAAGATGGCTTAGGTAAACTTCAATTAAATGATGCTAGTTTTTCATATGAGGCAGAATCTTCATCGGCTCTAGGATTAGGATTTAGATGTGGTTTTTTAGGACTTCTACATTTAGAAATTATTACCGAAAGATTGGAAAGAGAATTTGATATTAATTTATTAACTACAACACCTGGTGTTGTTTATAAAGTTCACATGAATAAGGGTGAAGTAATAGAACTACAAAACCCATCAAGTCTTCCCGAACCTACATTTATTAATTATATTGAAGAACCGTGGATTAAAGCAACTATTATTACCCCAGATGAGTATCTAGGGGCTATTATAAAAGTTTGTCAGGATAAAAGGGGAGTTCAAACTGATCTAAGTTACTCTGGAAATAGAGCTGTATTGCATTATGAAATTCCATTAAATGAAGTTGTATTTGATTTTAACGATAGGCTGAAGTCCATGACCAGTGGTTATGCTAGTTTTGATTATGAAATTATAGGTCATAGAGAAGGTGATTTGGTTAAACTTGGAATTCTAGTAAATGCAGAACCTGTTGATGCATTATCAATGATGGTTCACAAAGATTTTGCTCAAACAGTTGGAAGAGAGGTGTGTGAAAAATTAAGAGATTTAATTCCTAGACATAATTTTATGATCCCGGTACAGGCTGCAATCGGTGGAAAAATTATTGCAAGAGAAACTATTAAAGGTTTTAAAAAAGATGTATTAACCAAAATTCATGGTGGTGGTGCTAGAGATAGAAAAAGAAAGTTATTAGATAAACAAAAAAAAGGAAAAGCAAGAGGTAAACAATTTGGAAAAGTTGAAATACCTCAAGAAGCATTTATAGGTGTGTTGAAAATTAATAAAGAGAAGTAAATGAAAAATAAAATATTTGATTGTGTAACTTTTTTTCAAGAAAATTTACAAATGGAATTAAGATTTAACATATTAAATGAAGTAGTAGATAAATTTATAGTTTGTGAATCAATATATGATCACAGAGGAAAGGAAAAAAAAATTAATTTTAACAAAAAAAATTTTTCAACTTTTTCACAAAAAATTGAACACATAATTATTGAAAAAAAATTTCCTGAAAAACATACTCCATGGCAGAATCAATCCTGGCAAAGAGAATTTATTTTTCAGGGTTTAGAAAATTCCAATAATGAAGATTTAGTTATGTTTTCAGATCCAGATGAAATTCCAAATCCTGAAAAATTAAAAAATTTAGAATTAAAAAAAAAATTTGGTATCTTTTTTCAGAATATGTACACATATAAGTTAAATTTATTTAATAAATATGAATCTCCATGGGAAGGAACTAGAATCTGTAAAAAAAAAGATTTAAAATCAATAGATTGGCTTAGAAATAAAGTTTTGTATAAAAACTTAAAATACGGCTTTTGGAGACTTGATAAGGAAAAAAGTATTCAAATTATAAACGATGGTGGATGGCATTTTAATTATTTACTGAAACCAGAGGATATAACAAAAAAATTTAAAAGTTTAGCTGAGATAAGTTGGGATAAAGAAGAATACTTTAATGAAGATAATATTAAAAATAAGATTAAACAAAGAAAAGACTTATTTAATAGAGGGCATATTTTTGATCAAGTTGAAATAAATGAAAGTTATCCTAAATACTTGCAAGAAAATAAAAAAAAGTATCATGAGTGGATTATTTAATGAAAGAAAAAATTATCACGAAATCAAATAATAATTTATTAACTTTTGCTCATAAAAATAAATTAAAATATAAGAACTCGAAACCATACTCTCATTTAGTCATAAAAAATTTTTTCGATAATGACTTTCTTGATAAAATTGTAAAAGAATTTCCCGATTTATCTAAAATTAAAACATCCATAAATTATGATAATAAAAATGAGGTGAAATTTGCAAATAATAATAAGAAAATTTTTAAAAAGAATACTAAATCACTCTTTCAATATCTAAACTCATACCAATTTATTAATTTTATGCAAATACTCACATCAATAGAAGAAAAATTACTACCTGATAACTTACTGAGTGGAGGGGGATTACATGAGATAAAAAAAGGGGGGATGTTAAAAGTGCATACAGATTTTAACAAACATCCATTTAAAAATTTAGATAGAAGAATAAATGTACTTATCTATCTCAATAAAAAATGGAAAAATAACTACAAAGGACATTTGGAATTATGGAACAAAGATATGAACAAATGTGTAAAAAGAATTTTACCTACATTTAATACTATGGTTATATTTTCAACAAATGATTTTACTAATCATGGCCATCCAAACTTTTTAAAATGTCCCAAAACCACATCTAGAAAATCATTAGCAACATATTATTTTTCAAAAGGAAGACCAAAAAAAGAAATACTTAAAGTATATAAAAAAAATAGAACAGAATTTAAAAATAGAATTGGAATTAATGATGATGTTATAATTAAAAAAGAATATATCAAAAATATCTTTAGAAACTTAAAAATTTATCAAAGTATAAAAAACTTTGAAAAAAAATATATTAGAACAGGAAATTCAAACAGGAAAAGAAAAAAGTAATAATGGAGAGATGGCCGAGTGGTTTAAGGCGCACGCTTGGAAAGTGTGTGTACTGTTAAAGGTACCCAGGGTTCGAATCCCTGTCTCTCCGCCACTAATTTGATAAATTAAAATAAAATAGATGTGTCACAATTTTATCACCAACATATAAAATTTTATGACTTTTGGTTGTTTTTTTCTATATAGATTAATTAAGTATTATTAAAATTAATAAAATGAATTCTAAAAAAAATCGTCTATTAGAAAATTTTAAAAACTCACCAAGGTATTCTGTTAAATGGAGTAATTATTTCAGTATATATGAAGAAATATTTAAAAAATATGAGGATAAGGAAATTGTTTTAGTTGAAATAGGCGTGGGTGATGGAGGCTCTCTCCATATGTGGAGAAACTATTTTAATAAAAATTGTAGAATAATTGGCATAGAAATGAATCCAGATGCAAAAAAATTAGAAAAAGATGGATTTGAAATTTTTATTGGTGACCAGTCTAAAAAAGATTTTTGGGAAAATTTCTATAAGAAAGTTGGAAAGATTGATATTTTATTAGACGATGGAGGCCATAGGAATATCCAACAAATTACTTCTCTTGTCGAATCTATAAGTCATATAAATGAAGGTGGAATGATTGTAGTAGAAGACACTCATACGAGTTACATGAAAAAACTTGGCTTTGGAAATCCTTCAAAATACTCTTTTATTAATTTTTGCAACGTGCTTATAGAAAATATTCACAGAAGAAATCCGATGACACCGAAAGATAACAATATTTTTTCAGATAAGATTTATTCATTATGTTTTTATGACTCTATAGCGGTAATTAATGTTTCACCTCTAATTAAAAAAAAGAGTGAGTGGGCCGCAAGTAGAGAGGATAATCCAGTTTTTTTTGTAGATTTTAGAAATCGCGGATATTTCTTAAAAACAATTAATTTATATAAAAAATTATTTGGTGAATTAAAAGAAGATACATTAATATTTAAAATATTAAGAAAAATTTTTCATAGAAACTTATTTTTTTATATTCATGAAAAATTAAAATTAAGAAAGTATTTTAATAATTTTAAAAAATAGTTTTAATATTAACTCTATAAATAATGGGTTTATTGAGTATTAGTTAAAATACCTAAGGAACCAGTTAATTCTAAGGCTAAAATAATTTTTTTGTCTTTCATATTGTATAGAAGATCTCTCATTCTATCTCCGATATAGATTTCCTCAGAATAAATCATCTTATTATAATCTTGATCAAATTTAACTCGGTGTAATTTTTTTGCATTTAATGACGAGACTAAAAAATTATCATGCCACATGTTAGAAAAATTATTCGGTAATTTAATAATTTCTGAAATTCCTATAGCAGGTATAAAAGAAAATATTGGCTCAACAAAACCATTGGATTTATGACTTTTTTTATAAAATGGGACATCATCGCTGTTCCCTCTGGAATATCTTTCACCATAAGATGCTACCGGCCATCCGTAACTTTTTTTATTTTTTATATTGTTTATTTCATCCCCAGAGTATGGCCCATGCTCAGTCGATAGAATAACATTTTTGTCTGAATATAAACCAATTATATTTCTGTGCCCTGAACTATAAACTTCATAATTTTTTTCGTTAACGTCAATTAACAAAATTTTACCACATATGCTGTTAGGGTCCAAACTTTCCATGCTTGGATTGTCAGTCCAACCAGAGGAATTAACACTCAACAATAGTTTATTCTCATCATTCTTAAATGATTGAATTTTACCAGAATGAACACTATATCTAAAAATACATTTATCAGATCTTAACCCAATTAATTTTTCAAATTTGATATTATTTTCATTAATTTTACCTCTGACAATTTGAATTTCTGTAACATCTTCACTTAACGTTTTTTTACCTGAAATATAAATATGATTATTCATGACAAACGTGTCCAGGATACGATCAAAGTCAAGATTGGTAGAAATTTTTTTATGATTAACTTTTTTATTTTCTAATTCACTAAATTTTATAAAATTAATACCCCCCTTTCTGTCTGCTATAATTAAGTTTTCATTATGCTGTTCAATGTAAAATGTATAACAAGATCCAATATGGCAATTGCTTATATCTATAAAGTCTAACTTAATTTTTTTAAGATTTATTTTAGTAAATTGAGTGTTTGGTAAATGTTCTACTCTGTAGTTATTAAAAAAATTTGCCTTAATATTTCCCTTTTTAACTACTGTTTTAAATTCTTTCCTAAAGCTTTTTGTAAAAGGGTCACTTGTATTTACAATATAAATGGAAAAAAATAAAATGCTTATTAATAAAAAATAGAAAAAATAAATTATTAATTGATTAAATATTTTAAAAAATTTCATATATACAATATGTGTAATACTTTTTTTTATGATTTTTACAAGTTGAAATATTGTCTAACTTTAATCTATAGATTATTGAATAATAGTTGATTTGCCATTTACCTTTGGGTCAAAAAATACAAAAGGATTAATCTTATAATTAGTATTTTTCTTAATCCAAAATGAAAAGTATCTTTCAGCCAAGTAATCAAATAATCGTATTTGCCCATGTCCTTGTAATTTATTAATATCAAAAATATTTTCACAATTATAAATCCACTCAAATGTTGATTCACACAATTCATTAAACTTTTCCTTTTTTAAAATAAAAATACTAAATGGAGAAAAAAGTTCAGTTTCGGTATTGACATAATTCAAAAAATCGTCTTTTAATTCTTTATTCATAACTGAGGTAGCTTTTTCTAATCCACCATAAAGATGAAACATATCAAAGTGAAGATTAATACTATGTTTTTTTTTGTGAAATAAAATTGAGGGGTCTTTCAAAATATTTTTTGGAGCTTTTTTCAAAAGTTTCATAAATTTATAACCTGTCATATTTTGTGGTGATGCAACAAAAGAATTATAATCTAAATCTTTATCAGGAATTTCATTTAATAAATTTTTATCTAAATTGTCTATGGAAATAGTCTTATCATGATTTTCTTTAAGCCAAAATCTTCTATAATGTGAAATTCCAATCCATGTATTTCGTTCATAATATTTTAATTCATTTTTCCAAATCCAATAGATAGAAGTTAATGAACCAAAATTTTTATTTTTTGAAGATATATTTTGATTAATACTGTCCAATAACCAGTTTTTCGGGAAATTTTGATTGTTTGTGTGTGCTCCACCAACAATAATTTTAAGTTTTAAACTTTCTAAATAATTTATTTTTTCACTTGTAATACAATAGATTTTTAGATTTTTAGATTCCATAAATTATACTTTAGCTTTATAAATATAAAGATGGAAATAAAAAAAACAATATTCAAAAATTTGTTAGAAATAAAATTCAAAAAATACCAAGATTCCAGAGGTTCATTTGTAAAAATTTTTAATAAATCTAATTCCAAAAAATTTACAAATAATTGTTATGAAAGTTATTTGAGTATATCAAAAAAAGGGAGTTTTAGAGGGCTACATGCTCAAGCAGGAAGGTATGCACAAGATAAATTGGTTTATTGTGTTAAGGGCAAAATATTAGATATAGCTGTAGATATAAGAAAAAATTTTAAGACATATGGAAAAATATATAAGAAAACAATTAATTCAAAGGATTCAATTGCAATATTTGTACCTAAGGGATTTATTCATGGAATAATAGCACTAGAAAATCAAACTATAGTTGTTACCTATTGCTCAAAACCATATAATCCAAAAAAAGAGTTTGGTGTTAAACCTGATAGTTTGCCTATGATTATGCCTAAAATGAAATTTCTTATTTCACAAAAAGATAAAAAACTACCAACCTTTAATGAATTTATAAAAAAATAGAATGAAGATAGGTATAATTGGCTCAAATGGTTTTTTGGGTAAGAATTTATCAGTTTTTCTAAAAAAGAAAAATAATGTTAAGAATTTTTCTTCTTATAGTGATCTAAAAAAAAAATGGTTTGCAACAGTCTGTAAAGAAATAAAAAATTATGCTCCAGATATAATTATTAATTGTGCTGCTTCACAAATTTTAGATGATAATTTAAAATCTATAGAAAAGCTTATTTACTCAAACTTATATTCACAATCAGGATTTTTAAATGCAGCAAAAACACAAAAAAATTTTATTGGCTTTATTACTTTTGGTTCGAGATGGGAATATAATCAAAAAGGTGACTATCAACCAAATAGTTTTTATGCTGCCACAAAACACGCAAGTGATTATTTACTGCAATATTTTGCAAACAAACAAACTACAATAGTGTCCCTTAAAATCTTTGATACATATGGTGAAAATGATAATAGAAAAAAAATTTTAAATTTGTTATTAAAAAGTTATAAAAATCAAACAACTCTTAAGCTCTCTCCCGGTAAACAGGAAATTGATCTTGTGAATATTTTAGACATTTGTGAACTTGTAAGTAAAATTTGCACGGATATTAAATTAAAAAAAATACGAGGCTTCAAAAAATTTACAGTTAGTTCAAAAAAACCTATAAAACTAATTCAGTTAATAAAAATTTTAAAAAGGAATTTGAAAAAAAACTTAAATGTGAAAATTGGGGCATTAGGATATAGAAAAAGTGAATCCATGAAATGCTTAAGAAAAACTTATAATTACCCTTTATGGAAACCACGGTTCAAGCTTATAGATGATTTAAAGAAAATTTTTGATAAAATATAATTTTATTAAGTATTTTTACTTTTCTTTGAGAAATAATCTCTGATTTGATCAATAGCTTCATCGTATGTTTTATTCCTATTTAATAAGTAGAAATTTACTGTAAGTTTTAAGGCAATTTTTAAATCTAGTTTTGTACTCCATGGTATAGTCGTTTGAGCCTTGTTGGATGAAATATGAAGATATTTCTTCTCTTTAATAACATTGTTTATTTTTTTCATCTTAATTTTAGTTATTGTTGTGTTGTTTAATATTAGGTTAATAATTTTTTTAACACTTATTTGCTTTCTAATTTTAGGAGATAAATTAAATATTGTATTCTGAGTTAATTTATTTTTTTTCGTAATAATTAATAATATAGCATTGATAACATCAAAAATATGAATCCACGGTCTAGTTGAATTAACAGATCTTAACTTTAACACAGTCTTATTTAGATAGGATCTTACAATATCAGGAATTATTCTATTTTCAGCCCAATCACCTCCACCTATTATGTTGCCAGATCTTAAAATTACCATTTTTGTTTTTTGGAAAAAGCTATACCCATATGATTGTGCGATAATATCTTGGGCTGATTTGCTAGCACTATATGGATCAAGACCACCTAGTTTAGAACCTTCAGTTAAGGTTTTATTTTCTGTATTAGAATAAACTTTATCTGATGTAAAAATTAATATTTGCTTAACAGTTTTAATCTTTCTCGCCAACTCTAATATTTTTATAGTTCCGTTGACGTTGGTCTCGTAAGTTTTTTTTGGGTTTATATAACCCATTTTTACAATTGGTTGTGATGCGAGATGTATAATTATTTCAGGTTTAAATAAAACAATTTTAGATTGAATATTATCTAAATTTTTCAAATCACAATTTAAGGTTCTAATTTTTTTTTTAAATTTAAGTGAATTTGATAAATAATTTTTATTGCTCATCTTTAGTGAAACACCTAAAATTTTAGCATCAAAAAAAGATAAAGATAAAGTTAACCAAGAACCAACAAAACCTGAATTTCCAAAAATTAATATTCTTTTATTCTTTAAATATTTTCTGAATAAATTATTCACCAAATTTTCCAATCACATTTTTTGCTTTTCCAAAGACTATTTAATTCTTTTTTTTCTCTAAGTGTATCCATGCAAGCCCAGAAGCCGTCATGTTTAAATGCTAATAGTTGATTATTTTTTGAAAGTGCAGGAAGACAATCTTTTTCAAAAATCGATTTGTCATTTTTTAAGTATTTAAATATTTTAGTGGAAAGTACAAAAAAGCCCCCGTTTATATATTCAATTGGTTTTTCTTTAATACTGTTTACGTTTAAAGTCTTATTAATAGACAAAACACCTTTAGGGTTTTTGTATTTTACAGCCGTCAGTGTGGCTATTTTATTTTTATCTAAGTGAAATTTAATCAATTTTTTTATATTGACGTTAGAGAGTCCATCTCCGTAGGTAAGACAAAAATTTTTATCTCTATCAAGATATTTTTTAATTTTTTTGACCCTACCACCAGTCATTGTGTGAAGCCCCGTATTAACAAACTTAATATTCCAATCTTCAGTTTTTTGATATTTAGCCAATTGTTCTCTGATCATGTAACCCTTGTATCCAACACAAATAATAAATTCTTTAATTCCGAATGTAGAATAAATTTTCATTAAATGCCAAATGATTGGCTTATTACCAATTTTAATAAGAGGCTTGGGTTTAATTTTGGTTTCTTCAGATATTCGAGTTCCATATCCTCCAGCTAATATAACTAATTTCATTTATTAATTTTATACAAATTATTTATACATCTATAAAATTTTATAACCCAAGTCTATTGCTATATAATATTTAAATATTTATGAAAAAAAAAAATGAAGATATAACTGTAATTTTAACTTTATACAAAACTCCAAAAGAAAAATTAAGTAATCTTAATCAGTATAAGAACTTTAAAAATATTTTATTTGCTCAAGAATCAGATGATTCTTTTAAAAAAGAATTAAAAAAAAATCTTGATTTTAAATTTGATTATTATTCATCAAGAAAAAATATTGGACTAAGTAAATCTTCAAATTTTTTATTAAAAAAAGTTAAAACTAAATATTGTTTGTTTACACAAGCAGATATAACAATAAAAGAAAAATCTATTAATTCTTTAAAAATGATATTGTCAAAAAATAATGATGCAATTTTTATAGGACCGAATTTTAAAAATATTAAATCAAAAAATAAATCAATTAAATATAGTTTTGTTAAAAATTTAAATGCAGCTTGTATGTTGTGTGATGTAAAAAAATTAAAAAAAATTGGTTTTTTTGATGAAGATTTCTTTTTATATTGGGAAGATATTTTTTTGATGAATAAAATCAATAAATCAAATTATAAAATGATATTTGCAAATAATACTAGAGCATTTCATGGTGGTGGCAAATCAACAGAAAGTAATTTAAAAATACAATTTATCAGAAATTGTAATTTTAAGTATGGTGAACTTGTATATGATTATAAATTAATTAAATTGAGACCACTAAAGATAATAAGACAATTTTTTCAAAATATAATTTTTTTAGCAATTAATTTTATATTGTTTAAAAAAAAATTTTTTTATAAAAATTTATCAATTATCTCAGGAATCATTAAATTCTTAAAATTTTACTTTTTAAAAAAATTTTTTCTTTATTAAATCTTTAAATAAAATATATAGATGTAGAAATGATTAAAAAATTTTTAGATTTAGGCTATCAACCGTTAGCCAACTCCTACATATTAAAAGATAAATTAAAGCATAAAGAAAATAAATTCAAATTAGAAGTAGGTTTTGATAAAGAAAATTATTTAGTTTCAATCCTAAAGACCGTCTCAAAAGAAAAAATGTTCAATAAAGATTATCCATACAAATCTTCTGAATCAAATACTATGAGAAAATCATTTAAAGATTTTGCAAATAAAATAAAAAAAAAATTTAAGCCAAAATTTATTATTGAAATTGGAAGTAATGATGGTGCATTTATTAAAAATTTTAGTAGAAAAAATGTTGTTGGAGTTGAGCCTTGTAAAAACTTAGCACAAATTACAAAACAAAAAAAATTTATAACATATTCAGAATATTGGAGTCAAAAGTTATCAAAAAAAATAACAAAAATTAAAAAAGCTGATCTAATTTATTCAGCAAATACATTGAGTCATATTGAAAATTTTAATGAAATATTTAAAGCGGTGGATATCGCTTTATCCAAGAAAGGTATTCTTATTTTGGAAGATCCATCGTTATTAAAGTGTTTACAAAATGTAGCTTATGATCAATTTTATTGTGAACATATTTATGTTTTTTCGGCGTTATCATTAAGAGAAATCTTAAAAAACTTTGAACTTGAAATATTTGATATTGAAAATACAAAAACACATGGAGGCTCCAACCGATACTATATTAAAAAAAAAGAAAATGATTTTTATAAAGTTACCAATAAAGTTAAAGAAGAAATTAAAAAAGAGTTAAGATTTGGATTAGATAAATTCTCAACTTATCAAAAATTTGAAAAAAAAGTAAAGATATCGAAAAATAAATTATTAAAAATATTTGATAGTTTAAATAGTAAAAAATTTAATATAATTGGGTATGGTGCAACAGCCAAATCTTGTACGGTTTTAAATTATTGCGGTTTAGGAAAAAAGGATATTAAGTATTTTTATGATACAACCTCATACAAAATCAATAAGTATTTACCTGGCAGCAAAATTTTGATTAAAAAATATAAAAAATTGCATCGTAGTGAAGTCGATTTTGTGTATTTGGGAGCTTGGAATTTTAAAGAAGAAATTTTTATGAAAGAAAAATCTTTTATTAAAAATGGTGGAAAATTTATTATACACGTTCCTTTTCCAAAAATAATTTAATAATCAGACAATGAAGTACCCAAACGGTCTTTTTTTGAAAGGATAGGTTTTTTGATGGGCCATTTGATGTTTAAGTCTTTATCGTTCCATTTTATTGTGATTTCACTTTTTTTGTCACGGTAATTTGTGCATTTATAATAGACCAAACATGTTTTAGATAAACACATAAAACCATGTGCAAAACCCTCAGGTATAAATAAAGAAAAATCTGAGTCATGAGAAATTTCTATTGAAAAATGTTTTCCATATGTCTTCGATTTTTTCCGTAAATCAACTACAACGTCTAGAATTTTCCCCTGGGCTACTGTTATGATCTTAGCTTGAGATTTTTTCGTCTGAAGATGTAGACCCCTTAAAGTATTCTTTTTTGAGAAAGATAAACAATCAAAAATAAACTTTTTTTTAAGAATCTTAAATTTTTCTATCTCTTTAAAAAATCCTCTATTATCTTTATAAATATTTGTTTTAACGATTAGCAAGTCTTTTATTTGGGTTTTAATTAGTTTCATTTTTAAAAGTTTTAATTATTTTATTTTCTAAATCCTTATTAGGTTTCCAGTTAGGTAAAATCTTTAAATTATTGTGATTATTAGATGTAATTGATTTATTTCCATATTTCACTTTAATTTTTTTATTTAATAATTTATTGAGTGTATTTATTAGCTTGCTTATTTTAATATTATTAGTGTTTTTTATACAATATGTACCAGGAGTTATGTTGTTATTTAATAAAATCATAATTGAGTTAATTATATCATCTGTATGAATTATATTAAGAGATAACTGTTTGGATACAATTTTTGTTGTTTTGTTTTTTTTGTAGTTATTAATTATAGTAGGTATTATTTTCTTTCGTTTGTCATTATCCCCAAAGCTCTCATAAAATTTTATATTATAAAATTTTGTTTTATTATTTATATTAGCATAATAGTTGGTAATCATTTCGAATGCATTTTTAGTAGCAGCGTATAGATTTTTTGATACTAATTTTTCATCTTTGGAATGTTGCATCATGCTTCCAAAATTTATCATTTTTTTAATCTTACTATTGATGATATCATAAATTAAAGTTGGGAATAATATGTTGGAATCAATAAAATCTGCTATCTGACTGTGAGAGTGATTGTTGCTATACAAAGTTGCAAAATTAATAAAATAATCAGCTTTAATATTTTTTAATTGATTTGAAAGATTATTGTTATTAGCAAAAAAAATATTTTTATATTTTTTTGGATAAGCATTTCTTAATTCTCTTATTTTTTTATTTTTGTTATTTTTTTTTCTTAAAATGTCTATTACCGAAAAACCATTTGAAAGAGCAAATAATAGAAATTTATAACCAACAAAGCCAGTCGTTCCAGTTAAAAGTAAAATTTTTTTTTTCAATATTTTATAATTTTTTTAAATAATTGCTATAATCACAATTTCCATAAAAATTTATATTTTGTGAAATTGTTTTCTTATTTATCCATTCTTTTGATAAGGCAATTTCTTCTAAACATGCAATTTTGATTGATTGCACTTTTTCAACCGACTCAACAAAAGCTGAAACATTTGTCATGTCTTCTATTTTTCCTGCATCTGACCATATGGCACCTCTGCCTATATGTTCATAATGTAAGCTTTCATTATTTTTATAAATATTCAAAATATCTGTTATTTCTATTTCACCTCTTTTTGAGGGTTTTAATTTTTTTGCATAATTTACAACTTTATTATCAAAAAAGTATAAACCTGTGATTGCATAATTTGAAATAAAATTTATAGGTTTTTCTATAATTTTTTCAATTTTATTATTTATTATTTTTGCAACCCCAAAACTCTCTGGTGTTTTAACATTTTTTAAAAAAATCCTCGCACCATTGTTGTGTGATAAAGATTTTTCAAGTTTGTCGGTTAAACTTTGTCCATAAAAAAAATTATCCCCAAGTATCAATGCCACATTATCTTTTCTGATAAAGTCTTTTCCTAAAATAAAGGCATCAGCAAGTCCTCTGGGTTTTTTTTGTACTTTATATTGAATTTTTATACCAAATCTTTTTCCATCTCCTAAAAGCGATTTAAAGTTGTCAATTTGACCTGGATTTACAATTATTAAAATATTTTTAATGTTAGCAAGCATTAAAATGGACAAGGGGTAAAAAATTAAAGGTTTATCGTAAATAGGTAATAGTTGTTTATTTACAGCTTTAGTTAAAGGACTCAACCTAGTTCCTGATCCACCAGCTAAAATGATACCTTTGTTAATCATAATAAATTTAAATTACTCTAAATATTGTTGACCACCAAGATATAATTTAAACATATATATTTAATATTTATAAAATATGGTATGATAAATCTTTCCAGAAAAATGAAAAATACAACTTATCAAGCAGATTCAATAAAGGTTTTAAAAGGACTTGAAGCGGTTAGAAAAAGACCGGGAATGTACATTGGTGATACTGATGACGGAACTGGTTTGCACCACATGGTTTATGAGGTTGTTGATAACTCAATAGATGAAGCTTTAGCAGGACATTGTAAAAATATTGATATTAAGATTAATTCAGATGGCACAATTACTGTTAGAGATGATGGTAGGGGCATACCGACAGATATGCACAAAGGTGAAAAGATGTCTGCTGCTGAAGTAATTATGACCCAGCTTCATGCTGGGGGGAAATTTGACCATGACTCATATAAAGTATCAGGTGGTTTACATGGCGTTGGTGTTTCAGTTGTAAATGCATTGTCAGAAAAACTAAAATTAGAAATAGATAGAGATGGAAAAAGATATTTTATGGAGTTTAAAGATGGAGACGCAAAAGCTCCACTTAAAGTTATAGGTAAGTCAAAAGAAACAGGAACGCAAATAACTTTCTTGCCATCAAAAGAAATATTTTCATCAATAAAATTTACTCCAAATATAATTATTAAAAGGATGCGTGAACTAGCATTTTTGAATAAAGGAATAAAGATAACAGTTAATGATTTAAACCAAAAAAAAGAAAAGATAATTGTTTTTAAATTTGATGGAGGAGTCTTAGAGTTTGTTGATTTTTTAGATGAAAAAAGAGAAAAACTTATAAATAAAACTGGGAATGATTTATTTAAAAAGCCAATTTACATTGAGGGTAAAAAAGATAATATTGAAATTGAATGCTCTTTAAAATGGAATGCAAGCTATGGAGAGGATATTTATCCATACACAAACAATATTTATCAAAAAGATGGAGGTACACACTTACTCGGTTTTAGAAGTGCATTAACTAGAGTAATTAATAAATATGCAACAGAACATAATTTATTAAAAAAAAATAAATTAACAATTTCAGGCGATGACATTAAGGAGGGTCTTACTTGTGTTATTTCAGCAAAAATACCTGATCCAAAATTTTCCTCTCAAACAAAAGATAAGCTAGTTTCATCTGAAGTAAGAATGATTGTAGAAAGTATTGTTAGTGAAAAACTATCAATATGGTTTGATCAAAATCCAACTACATCTAAAATCATTTTAGCAAAAGTAATGCAGGCAGCATTAGCAAGAGATGTCGCTAGAAAGGCTAGAGAAAATGTAAGAAGAAAAGGTGCTTTAGAGTTAAGTGGTTTGCCTGGAAAATTAGCTGATTGTCAAATAGGAAAGCAAGAGGGAACGGAATTATTTATAGTAGAGGGTGATTCTGCTGGTGGCTCTGCAAAACAAGGTAGAAACAGATCAAATCAAGCAGTTTTACCATTAAGAGGAAAAATTCTTAATACTTATGTTGAAGAAATTGCCCCTAAAAAAAATAGCAATAAGGATGGCAGTGAACACAGAATAAAATCGCTAGCTAAAATGATGTCATCTAATGAAGTCGTAACTTTGATTAATGCACTTGGTCTTGATCCAAAGAGTGAAGATATAGATTTAAAAGATTTAAGGTATGGAAAAATTATTATCATGACCGATGCTGATGTCGATGGATCACACATTAGAGCACTATTATTAACATTTTTTAACAATAAACCGTTTAATAAATTAATTGAAAATGGACATGTCTACCTTGCTCAACCACCATTGTTTAAAATTAATAAAGGCACAAAAGGAATTTATATAAAAGATGAAAGTGAACTCGAAAATTACATTTTAAAAAATAATAAAGAACTACAAAAAGTTAAAAAAAAAACCAAAGAATTTACCAAAGCCTATGAAGAAGAAAAATCTAGAATGAGTATTCAAAGGTTTAAGGGGTTAGGAGAGATGAATCCAGAAGAATTATGGAGCACTACTCTAGATCCAGAAACAAGAAATTTACTACAAGTTCAATATTCAAAAGATTTAAAAAAAGACCAACTCCTTATCCATACTCTGATGGGTAACGACGTTGCTTTAAGAAAAGATTTTATTGTCTCTAACGCAATCAATGTTCAAAATCTAGATATTTAAAAATGAAGTTTTTCGAAACTTCAAAATATTTTTCATTAAAAAAATCTACATATATTAATCTAAGATGGATAGCTATTATTGGTCAGTTGATTACAGTAAATTTAATTTATTTTATTTTTGAATTTAAATTTGATTTAACTCTAACAAATTTAACAATTTTAGCTGGAATACTAAGTAATCTTTATTTAATTTATATTAATAAAAATACACAACTACTTGACAAAATAGCATTTCTTTTTTTATTAATTGATATTTTACAGCTAAGTTGTTTAATTTATTTAACAGGTGGGATTGCAAATCCATCCTCAATTTTTTTAATAATTCCAACTATTTTTTCATCATCAAATTTAGGCTTTAAAAGCAATTTGTTATTAATTAGTATTACTATCTTAATAATTATTTTTCTTACTTTTTTTTATCAACCATTGCCTTATCCGATAAATGAACATTTTCATGTTGATAGTTATTATTATTATTCAATTCCTATCTCATTAATTATTGCTTCAATTTTCTTAAATTATTTTGCATCAACTTTCGGAATGGAATCTAGAATTAGAAAGGAAGCTTTAAATAAAATGGAAGAAATTATGTCAAAAGAGCATGAACTCTTGTCGCTTGGTGGTCAAGCAGCTGCCGCCGCTCATTCTTTGGGTACTCCATTTTCTACAATAAAAATTATATCCTCAGATTTATTGAAGCAATTTAAAGATAATCCTGAAATTAAAAGAGACATTGATCTTTTAGTAAGTCAAATTGAAAGATGTAGTGAAATATTAAGAAAATTAACATTAAATCCTATTATTGAAGATGACTTCATTGATAGAGATTTAACTATAGTTGATTATGTAAGTGAAATTACAAAGTCTTTTGAAGAAACAAGTAAAAAAAAATTTATTACAAATTTTGATCAATATTCAAATTTATTAAATATTACTAAATCTATTGAGATTGTTTATGGACTAAGAAATTTTATTGGAAATGCAAATAAATTTTCGAAGAGCAAAGTTTTTATAACTATAAAAAGTGATAATGATACTACTGAAATTGTAATTGAAGATGATGGCGAAGGATACCCCAAGGATGTATTAAGAAAGATTGGTGAGCCTTATATCAAGTCATATAAATCCTCAATAAAGTCGAAATCAGGTCTGGGCCTTGGTATTTTTATAGGTAAAACTTTGCTTGAAAAAAATTATGCAGATATTTTATGCAAAAATTCAGAAACAAGAGGTGGTGCTGAAGTCAATATAAAATGGAAGACTAAAGATCTTTTAAAACTTTAGTGTAATTTTTCTTTATTTTCAAATAATCCACTTAACTGAGAAATCATAACATCCCCAAGCTCATTTACATCTGTTATTTTAATAGCTTTATCATAGTACCTAGAAACATCGTGTCCAATGCCAATAGCTAAAATTTCGACATCAGTTTTTGTTTCTATAAATTTAACCATTTTTTTTAAGTTTTTTTCCAAGAAGTCTCCTGAGTTAACTGATAAAGTTGAGTCATCTACTGGTGCACCATCTGAAATAACCATTAAGATTTTTCTTTCTTCTTTTCTCTTTTTAATTCTGTTGTAAGCCCAGGATATAGCTTCTCCATCGATATTTTCTTTTAATAACCCTTCTTTAAGCATTAAGCCTATATTATTTTTAGCTTGCCTCCAGTGTGTGTCTGCTCCCTTATATATTATGTGTCTTAAGTCATTAAGTCTTCCAGGATTCTTCAGTTTATCAGTTTTGGTCCAAGCCTCTCTGCTTTTTCCACCTTTCCAATTTTTAGTAGTAAAACCTAATACCTCAACCTTAACTGAGCATCTTTCTAGGGTTCTAGATAATATATCCGCACAAAGTGCCGCAATTGTTATAGGACGTCCACGCATCGATCCTGAATTATCAATTAACAAGGTTACTATCGTATCTTTAAAATCAAGATCTTTTTCTTTCATAAAGGATAATGAATTATAGGGGTCCATAATAATCCTAGTTAGTTTAGAACTATCTAATAAACCTTCTTCTAAATCAAATTCCCAAGCTCTATTTTGTTTTGCAAGTAGTTGTCTTTGTAACTTATTTGCAAGTTTTGTTATTAGGTCCTGGAAACCAATAAGCTGTTGATCTAAATTTTTTCTTAATTTTCGAATTTCTTTTGCATCTTCTAAGGTTTCAGCTTTTGCAATTTCATCAAATTCCGTTGTAAAAACTTTATATTCTTGATCTGTGTTGTTTAAATTAGTTTTTTGTATTACATTTTCTGAACTCTCTTCAAGAGAGTTAGAATCTTCTAATTGTTCATCCATTTTTTGTTCATTAAGATCAAAACTTGCATCTAGACTTGACTGAGTTTCATCTTGCTTATTTTTATCTTCTTTACTATCCGATTTATCGTCATCATTATTTTCTGATTTATCTTCTTGTTTGTTATCTTTTTCATTATCGTCTTCGCTGTTCTCATTATTATTTGAGCTAAAAACATCCATGCTTTCAAGAATTTTTGAAAATTTTAACCCATAATTATCTTGGTCTTCTAAATTTTTGTTTAAAAAATCCAGATGTTTATCAATAGATGAGCTAAAATCTTTTTCCCAAAAACTTAACATTTTTGAAGATATGTCATTAAGTTCTAAGTTAAAAAATTTTTGCAACATATAAAATTCAAAAGCCTCTGTTACAGGAACATCTTCTTTGTTTTTTAATTGATCCATACGAATTGAGGATATTTTTCGATTGTAATTTTCGCTTAAATTTTTCCTCACACCCTTAAGCATTTTTCCACCCAATACTTCATATCTGATTTTTTCAGCAATATTATATAGAGATTTACAAGAGGGGTTATTAGGTAAGTTTTTATTAAATAATTCATTATTAGAAAATTTTTTTTTAAGTGCAGCTGAATCTGTCTCTGCCCTTAATCTAATAAAATCATTCTTATTTGATAAATTTGTTACATCGAAAAAATCTATTTTTCTTGACTTTAAATCTTTATCGATTTTTTTGACATCTAGCCGATAGTCTTCTGAAATTACTTTTGCAGTTGAGATTAGAGCTTGTTTAAATTGTTCTTTAAAATTATCTTCTTTATTGCTCATTTAAATTTGAATATTAACCATCGACTCTGGCAATTCGTCACCAAAACATCTTTGATAATATTCAGCTATAGTATTCTTTTCAATATCGTCACATTTGTTTAAGAATGTAACTCTAAACGCATAACCAGTATCTTTAAAGATTTCTGCGTTCTCAGCCCAATGCAATACAGTTCGCGGACTCATAACAGTCGAAATATCTCCAGCTATAAAACCCTTTCTAGTTAAAGATGCTACTTTAATCATATTAGATAGCTTTTCTTTACCTTTGGGATTATTTAAATTTTTATTTTTTGCTAAAACAATTTCCATTTCTTTATCAAGGCTTAAGTAATTTAAAGATGTAACAATATTCCATCTATCCATTTGTCCCTGGTTTATTTGTTGTGTGCCGTGATAGAGCCCTGTTGTATCTCCTAATCCGATTGTATTGGAGGTTGCAAATAATCTAAAAAACTTATTTTGTTTTATAACTTTATTTTTATCTAAAAGAGTAAAATTTCCTTCAGCTTCCAATACTCTTTGAATAACAAACATTACATCTGGTCTCCCAGCGTCATATTCGTCAAAAACAAGTGCGACAGGGTTTTGAATAGACCAAGGAAGAATGCCTTCCTTAAACTCAGTAATTTGTTTTCCATCCTTAACAACAATTGCATCTTTTCCAATCAGATCAATTCTACTCACATGGCTGTCCAGGTTAACTCTAATGCAAGGCCAGTTTAATCTTGCAGCAACTTGCTCTATATGTGTTGACTTACCAGTTCCATGGTACCCCTGAACTAAAACTCTCTTATTAAAAGCAAATCCAGATATGATTGCAAGTGTAGTGTCTCTATCAAATTTATAATTTCTATCTATTTCAGGCACATACTCACTTTTTTTTGAGAATGCATCAACTTCCATGTCAGAATCAATTCCAAAAGTTTGCTTTAAAGACATTTTAATGTCTGGCTGTATATTTAAATTAGGTGTCAATTTTTTTCCTATAAGTGTTTTTTAGCTGAGTATAAGCTAATGTAATTAATTTAAGTTTTTCTTCGTATTCTTTATTTCCCAAATTAATATCAGGGTGAAATTTTTTGACAAGAGTTTTGAATTTATTCTGTATTTGTTCCCATTTTAAACCGACAGAAACACCCAGAATACTAAAAGCCTTAATATCATTGGCATCAAATTTGAATTGATTCATGTGATTATATTCACCTCTGAGTTTAGATTTATCAAACTCATCTTTTAAAGTGTTATTCCAAAGAACTTTAAAAAAATTATCTGAAGAGCTAAAGCTTTGAGTAGGTTTATGCCAAGTCATATCTGACTTTAGAAAATCAAATACTTGCTCATCATCCATTCCTTTAAAATAATTCCAATTTTTATTAAATTCTTTAACATGAGCTAAGCAAAGCAGTCTGTAGCTTTTACTGTTATCTTTTTCAATTGGCGCCTTATATTCACCAGTTTCAAAGCAATTATTCCAGTCACAAATATTTTTCATGTTGTATAATAATAAAATAATACTTATGAATATAAATGAATTAATTGCAATTGTTAAAAACAAGCTTGAAGCAAATATTGTTATTCAGGATCTTAAAATTGAGGATAAAAGTTTCTTACATAAAAATCACAACGGCCATCAAGAAGGAAAATTTCACCTAAAACTAATAATAAATTCAGATGAACTTGCTAAAACGAATAAGATAGCCTCAACTAAAAGAATTTATAGTATTTTAGACATTGAGTTAAAAGAACACATTCACTCGATTCAAATACTATTTAATTAGTTCTTTTTTTAGAAAAAGATGAATTTTTTTATCATTAAATTCTAGATTATGTATCGGATAACCTATCTTTTTGAGTAGCACCAAATTTACTTTATTTGTGTTATTTTTCTTGTCTTTTTTCATAAAGAATAAAATTCGATTTAAATTTTTAAAGGAAAAGAATTTACTGATATTGCTTGGAAGATTTAATTTTTTTAAATGCTTTTCAATTAAATTAAACTCTTTAATATTTAAAATATTATTTATTAAACTAAATTTTGCAGCGGTTTTAATACCCAATATAACAGCTTCCCCATGATTAAGTTTTTTTGAATATCCTAAAGTTGCCTCATAAGCGTGAGCGAATGTATGTCCAAAATTTAAAATTTTTCTTATATTGATTTCTTTTTCATCAGCTTCAACAACCTTCTTTTTAATTGAGCAACTTTTAAAAATTGCTTTTTCTATTAAAGGACTTTTAAGATTTAAAACTTGAGAACCATTTTTATCTAAAAAAGAAAAAAATTTTTTATCTGCTATTATAGCATGTTTTAAAATTTCTCCATAGCCACATATAATTTCTCTTTGTGGTAAAGATTTCAAAAAAATAATATCAGAAATGACCAAACTGGGTTGGTAAAATGCACCAATTAAATTTTTACCATGTTTGCTATTTATTCCAGTTTTTCCACCAATTGAAGAATCAACTTGGGACAATAAAGTTGTAGGTATATTAATAAATTTTAATCCTCTCTTAAACATGCTGGCTGCAAAACCAGATACATCTCCGGTAATACCGCCTCCAATAGAGATCACACAATCATTTCTATTAAAATTTTTACTTAGTAGGATCGATAAAATATTATTAATACTTTTTTGATTTTTATTTTTTTCACTAGAATTAAAATAATGAAGAGTTACTTTTTTTTTAGGTAAAGAGTTTAAGGCTTTATTTATTAGTTTTTTTGGTACATTTTTGTCAGCAACAACAAGACATTGATTGAAATTAATTAAATTCTCTTTTAAAATTATCTTAAGTTTGTTTAAAATATTATTTCCTATAAAAATTGGATATTTTTGATTTCCAGTTTTTATATATAGTTTAATTAGGTTCATAAATTTTTATAATTTTTTTGACTATCTCAGTTTTTGTAAGCTTATTACAGTTTATTTTAAATTGAGCATTTGAGTATATTTTTGATCTATTCTTAATTATTGCTCTTATTTCTTGATCTGTTGATTTATACGCAAGAGGTCTTTTTTTACTATCCTTAATTCTTTTAACTAAGATTGATTCATCCCAATTTAACCAAAATGAACAATGATACATTATAATTTCTTTTCTAATTTTAGTATTAATAAATCCACCACCACCAAGAGAAATAACATTTTTAATTTTTTTTAAAGATTTTAGTGTTATTTTTTCTTCCAGATTTCTGAAGTAATCTTCACCCTTTTTCTCGAATATTTCTGAAATACTCATTCCAGCATGTTTTACAATCAAATTATCTATATCAATAAACGGAAGATCTAATTTTTTAGAAACTAAATTACCTATAGAGGATTTCCCAGACCCCATCATGCCTAAAAAAACGAGGTTTTTATATGAATTCATAAGCTTTCTTTATTGAAAAAACACAAATATGTCTTAATTTGAAATTATTAGAGAATATATGCAAATTTCAAAAATTACAAGCACCGGTAAAAGTAAAAGTCTATTAATTAAAATGACACTATTTTTAATTATTGTTATTGGTGTAGTATTATTATTGAACACAATTGATTTTCCATCTCCCAATAAAGAAATTGAAAAAATTATTCCAAATGAAAAACTTAAAATTGTTAAATAAAAATTATTTATCAGTTATCTTATTTTGTTTGGTTTTTGGACTTACTGCTCAATCAGAAGAACCTATTGATATATGGAACACAGAAGAAAACATAACTACGAAAAATGCTAATGTAGCTGAAAATATTCAAGAAAAGGAAGTTAAACAGAATAGCATTTATAAAATGCAGTCCCAAAAAGACGAAAAACTAAATATAGAAGAAGATCAGACACTAATATCAAAAGAAATTAAAATTGTAGGTCTATATGATGCGGCAGAAAATGGACTAGATATTAATATGTGGTCTAATTCAAATGGAGATCAAATCTTAAATATATTCAAAAGGATTGATAAATTGAGTCTCTCAAAAGATGCTTCAGGAATTTTAGATATTTTGCTTTTAACAAATGCATATTATCCAGAAAAAAATATTTCGAAGGATCAATTTTTAGAATTAAAGTCAAAGTGGCTTATTAAAAATTCAAATTTTGAATTAATTGAAAACTATTTGTTAAAAAATCAAATAATAAATGAAGATCCAAAACTTGCTAAATTTTTAGTTGACGATTATCTTTCAAAATCACAAGTAAAAAAAGCATGCGAAATATTCTCTAAAATTAAAGTTTCTATTCAGGATGAGTATTTATCTAAATTTAACATTTATTGTTTAATTAATAATGGAAAAAAAGAAGAAGCTCAGTTATTGATTGATTTAAAAAAAGAGTTAGGTTTCAAAGACAAATTTTATGAAAATAAAATTAACTATCTAATGGGTTATGACGATAAACCAGAAACATCTATTTCAGAAAAAACAATTTTAGATTTTCATTTATCACATCGAACTAATCCAGAGTTTATTTTTGAACCTAAAGATTCAACGTCTAAACAAATTTGGAAATATTTATCAACCTCTAATTTGCTAAGTAACATAAAGGATATAGAACTTACAAATATAGATAAAATAACTAGTATTGAGAAAGCAACACATGAAGGGAATTATACAGAGAAAAATTTATTCGAACTCTATAAAAGATTTCAATTCAATATTAATCAATTGATCAATATCAAAGAATCGACAAAGGTATTGTCAGTGGTTGAGGCAAGAGCTTTAATTTATCAGGGGATTTTAATTACAACAGAAGTAGATGGTAAGCTGCAATTAATGAATGCTTTAAAGAACTCATTAAAAAATGATAATATAGAAAATGCTTTTGATTCAGAGTTAAAATTACTTTTAGATGAAATTAATCAAGAGGATGTTCCAGCCAATTTTACAAGATTTTATGAAAATTATTCTAATGAGGATAAAACCAAATTAACTAATATCAAAATTAATAATAAAATTTTACATCAATCAAAATTGATTAATTACTTTAAAAAAGATTCTTCAATCAAAAATATTACTAAAGATTTAAATGATTCATTAATGAAAATTAAAAGAAATAAAAAATATTTTTTCTCAAAGAAAGATATAATCTTAGTTGAGGCACTCAAATCTGATGGTATTCAAGTTTCAAATAAATATAAAAATCTATATAAAATAAATGAAACAGAAATTCCATCCGATATACAGATATTCATTAATAATCAGGATGTAGCTACTGCTATGCTTAGAATTGTTGAGGTAATAGGGCAGGATAAGATACGGGATATAGATGAAGATACATTATATTTCATAATTAGTACGCTTAACCAGCTTGATGTTGATGCCTTAAGAAACAAGATTCTTCTTAAAGTTCTTCCTTTAAAAGTTTAAAAATTATAATAAAATAATTGATAATTATGTCCGTTAAAAAAATTTTAACAGAACCAAATAAGTTATTGCGTCAAGTATCAAAAGCTGTGGATAAAGTCGGTAATGAAGAGAGAATGCTTATGGATGATATGCTTGATACTATGTATGCTGCACCTGGAATTGGTCTTGCAGCTATTCAGATTGGAGTTCCTAAAAGAATTATAGTTATGGATATTAGTAGAGATGAAAATAAAAAAGAACCAAGATATTTTGTTAACCCTGTTATTAAAAATAAAAATAAAGAGAAAACAAAATATGAAGAGGGATGTTTATCTGTACCAGACCAATTTGCAGAAATAGAAAGACCTAATGCATGTGAAGTTGAGTATTTGGATTATAGTGGAAAAAAACAAGTATTAAAAGCAGATGGATTATTAGCAACTTGTATACAACATGAAATAGATCACTTAGAAGGAATTTTATTTATTGATTATTTGTCAAAATTAAAAAAATCAATGATTATAAAAAAACTATCTAAAATTAAGGTTAATAGAGAAATTTTTTAGAAAATGTTAAAAAAAATTGTCTTTATGGGAACACCCCTCTTTGCTGTTCCAATATTAAAATCATTATATCAAAATGGGTATCCAGTATCAGTTGTGTATACACAGCCACCTCAAAAATCACAAAGAGGGCAAAGAATTAATAAATCACCGATTCAAGGAATTTCTGAAACCTTAAAAATAGAATATAGAACACCAAGTTCATTAAAAGATAATAAAGAAGAGTATAATTATTTAAAAGAGTTAGAGGCGGATATAGCAATTGTAGTTGCATACGGGCAAATTATTCCAAAGGAATATTTAAGTTTAGTTAAAAAAGGCTTTATTAATATACATGCATCACTCCTACCAAAATGGAGAGGAGCAGCACCTATCCAAAGATCAATTATGAATTTAGAAAAAGAAACGGGTGTTAGTATTATGAAAATAGGAGAAAAATTAGATACTGGACCTATTTGTAATTCTTATAAAATAGAAATTATGGCTGATGATAACTCAGAAATAATTACAGAAAAACTTTCTAAGTTGGCAGCAGAAAAAATATTAGATAATATTGATCAGATATTAGAAGATAAAATAGAATTTAAAGAACAAGATCATAACAAAGCAAGCTATGCACCTAAAATTACAAAAACAGAAGGCCAAATAAAATGGGATGAAACTGCAGAAAATATAATTGGTAAAATAAATGGATTATATCCAAGTCCTGGTGCTTTTTTTATACAGAAAGGTGAGAGATACAAAATTTTAAAAGCAGTACTAGCAGCAGGCTGTGGTGAAATTGGCGAGGTATTAAATAATCATTTAGAGATTAGTTGTGGAAATAAAAAATCAATAAAAGTCCTAGAAATTCAAAGGCAAGGAAAAAGACCTCAAAACATTGGTGAATTCATGCTTGGATCACAGATTAAAAAAGGTTCAAATTTGAATAATGCATAGATATCAAGTTTTAATTGAATATGTTGGAACCAATTTTGTTGGTTGGCAAATTCAACCTCAAGGAAAGTCAATTCAAAAATTAATTCAAAAAAAATTATCTAAGCTTTTAAAAGAAAAAATATCATTAATTGGGTCTGGCAGAACAGACGCGGGGGTTCATGCTATTGAACAATCAGCACATTTTGAATGCAAAAAAGAAATTCAAAATCTAGATAAATTTTTAAAATCATTAAATCATTTTGTAAATGATAAGAATGTGTCAATTATAAACATTAAAGAGAAGAACATAAATTTTCATGCAAGGTTTTCTGCAAAACAAAGAATTTATAAATATATAATTTTTAATCGACTGAGTAGACCTTCTATAGAAAAAGAAAGAGGGTGGCACATAATTAAAGAGTTAGATATCGCACTAATGAAAAAGGGTGCAAAAAAACTTTTGGGAACTAAAGATTTTTCTACCTTTAGGTCATCAAGTTGTAATGCCAAAAGTCCAATTCGTACTATGAAATCAATTAAGATAAAATCAAATAAAGGAAGAATTGAAATACAATTTAAATCGCAATCATTTTTACAGCAGCAAGTTAGATCAATGGTTGGTTGTTTAAAATATTTAGCAGAAAAAAAATGGGACTTAAATAAGTTTGATTTAGTTTTAAAGTCAAAAAAAAAAACACTTTGTGCTCCACCTGCACCAGCCGAGGGGTTGTTTTTAGAAAAAGTTATTTACTAGCTTGTTGTCTACTGATGCTAAACTTTTTATTAATTCGCCATCTTGATTCTGATCTAA
>Ga0209709_10000391_pt1 | contig 41752 bp, 37 predicted proteins | sample ArcticOcean_MG_C_2_FD_187435 | JGI IMG/M metagenome (GOLD analysis project Ga0209709, IMG submission 187435) | Marine microbial communities from western Arctic Ocean - ArcticOcean_MG_CB4_136 (SPAdes) (version 2) | ecosystem: Environmental > Aquatic > Marine > Oceanic | place: Arctic Ocean... | reverse complement strand
CAAAACTAGTTCTTCCTATAGAGCCGTGGTAGACCACCACGTTGATAGGCTGGATGTGGAAGCGCAGTAATGCGTGTAGCTGACCAGTACTAATAGCTCAATTGGCTTGATTTATGCACTGAAAAAAATTTTTGTATTACTTTTCTAAATTAGTAAAGTAAAATATAGACAATGATATTAATAAAAAACTTCCCAGAATTAAAGAATTGTAATTTAATAAAGTTAAGTGTTTTTTGGTAAGAAAAAGTATCATATTTTAATGGATCTTGATGTGAAGTTTATTGATAAAAAAGACGTTCAATGAATACATATATTGGCTTAATACCAGCAAGGTCTGGATCTAAAGGGATAATAAACAAAAACTTAAAAAAAATTGAAAAACTATCCCTTGTAGAGAAAGCTGTTAAAAACTTAAAAAGTTCAAAAAAAATAAAAGATGTTTTTGTTTCTTCAGATTCTCAAAAAATTTTAAGTAAAATTTCAAAATTTGGAGGTATTCCATTTAAGAGACTTAAGAAGTTTGCAACTGATAGGACAACAGGAAATGATGTAATTAAGAACTTTATTTCAAAAAAAAAATTAAGAATAAATACAATTCTTGTTTACCATCAACCAACATCTCCTTTGAAGAATAATTTTCATATTTCAAAAGCGATAGACATTTTTGAAAAAAAAAATCCTTTAGCCTTAATAAGTTGCTACAAAGCTGATTCTGAAGTGATATTTAAATCCTTTGTTATGAATAGAAATACAATAAAACCCTTGTTTGGCTTAAAAAAAAATTTATCAAATAGGCAAGATATTAGAGATGTACTAGTTCCAAATGGTGCAATTTTCATCTTCAGGCTTAATAAGAAATTTTTTGAAAAAGGGATTAATTTTGATAAAACAATTCCTTATATAATGAAGAAAACAGATACAATTGACATAAATACTATAACCGATTTAAATATAGCTAGAAAAATACTTAAACCAAAACTTAGATATGAAAAAATTTAAAATTGGCAACAGATCAATTGGAGAAAATGAGCCCCCATTAATAATAGCCGAAATAGGTATTAACCATAATGGATCACTTGACCTTGCAATAAAAATTACTGATGCGGCTATTTCGGCAGGATGTGAGGTAATCAAACATCAAACACATATTTTAGATGATGAAATGATTGATGATGCTAAAAAAATTATACCAGGAAATGCTAAAAAATCTATTTATGAAATTATGAAAAAATGCTCCTTGAATGAGCAACAAGAATTTAAACTAATGCAATATGTTAAAAGTAAAAAGCTAATTTTTATCAGCTCTGCTTTTTCAAGGGCGGCAGCTAATAGATTGCAAAAATTTGACATACCTGCTTTTAAAATTGGGTCAGGTGAATGCAATAACTATCCATTAATCAGTCATATTGCAAAATTTAAAAAACCAATAATTTTAAGTACAGGCATGAATTCAATTTCAAGCATTAAAAAATCTGTAAACATATTAAGAAAACACAAAATTAACTTTGCCTTACTTCATTGTACTAATGTTTATCCGACACCACCAGAATTAGTAAGATTGAATTGTCTTAAAATTTTAAAGCATAACTTTCCAGATGGAGTAATAGGGTTGTCAGATCATACCAAATCTAATCATACAAGTTTTGCATCAATAGCGCTGGGAGCCAAAATAATAGAAAGACATTTTGTGGATAAAAAATCTCGAAAAGGTCCAGATATAATTTGCTCTATGGACAAAGAGGAATTAAAGGATTTAATAAATGGAAGTAAAATAATTTTTGAAGCACTCAAGTATGGAAAAAAAGATATTGTAAAAGAAGAAATTGTTACAAAGAAATTCGCTTTTGCGTCTGTTGTAACAATAAAAGATATAAAATCTGGAGAAAAACTCACCAAAAAAAATATTTGGGTAAAAAGACCAGGCACAGGAGATTTTACAGCAGCTGACTATGAAAAACTTTTAGGAAAAAAAATAACTAAAGATGTAAAAAATGGAGATTTAGTCAGTTTTAAGCATTTTAAATAAGATTAATTATTTTTTTAAGATTAGTCATCATAATCGTTAAAATTTTTCAAGTCAATTTTAATGATATCATTTTTAATGTTTACAGTGTGTCTCATTTTATATTTTAATTGTACAGCCAGCATTTGAAAAAACAAATCTTTTTTAATATTATAGTTTTTTTGTAAACTAATACATTTTTTCCAAAAATTTTCTTCATTAATAGATCTCGAAATATCATCTATAGGCAGTAGAGAGCATTTTGATAGAATAGCTTTTTTTTGAATATACATGTAGCATTTGCTTTTGAAGATATTTGTCTTATTGGGTTTTTTTTTATAATTAACAATATTTCTAAATAAATGATTAATATCTGACATTTTACTTATTGGATTTGTAAATTTTAAATTAGAGTAGGTAGCTTTTTCAGTATAAACACAATTTATACCAAAAGCAGGATATTCCATTCCAACAGTTCCGTTGGCAGTCAGTGCTAAATCTGCAGATTTTATTAAAGATAAGTTATTTAAGGTTTCAGGAAAGAGTTTTACGTTCTCATGATTCTTGATTAAAAATTCTATGCGCTTGTTAAAATTTTTTTTTGAATTATAGAATTTTTCTGTGGGGTGTGGTTTTAATATCCAGTTAACAGATTTATCTTTCTTTATTTTATCTAAGACATATTTTGTCCATGAATAGCTATCTTGAAAATTTATCCTTGGCCCGTTATGAAAATTTCTATCTATAAAATGGTTAAAGAAAAAAACTACAATTTTCTTATTTTTCCAGCCAAAATAATTATTTAATTGCTCCCTATTTAGGATTTTTTTATTATTTTTATAAAGTTTTAATATTCTAGCATCAATCCCAAAGCTTTTTCTATCAAAAGAATCTTTTTTAAATTTTTTAAACCACGCTAGTATTTTTCCCTTATTATACTTGGTTATTGCATCGAATATTTTTTGTGAAATATTATATCTATATGTATGTCTTTGCTGCCAATTTGTATAACGTCTTAAAGAAATTTCATTTTGGCCACATCTTGAGAAAACGTGCACATTATTAAGTAGTGATAATTGAAATAAAGAGTTTAGCGGATTGAATACTGTTTCAGACTGGATACTTATTTTTATGTTTTTCTTTGAAAAAAGATTTTTTTTTAATTTATCACAATCATACATGCACAAAGATAACATTGATATTAATTTTGGGTTTATTTTTTGTAATGAGGGATATCCAGTGTATCTAATGTAGGAATCATAGGTACTAAGACCAATTTCTGTTTTATTAAATTTAATTTTACAAAAATCATTAATATTTGCCACATCCTTAACTAAATTAAGTGCTTTAATAATATAGATTATTCTACTAATTAAATTTGGTCTTTTTAGTATATAAAAATTTTTAACACCAAATGTTCTGAAAATTATTTCAGCCTTGATGTCTCCTTTTCTAATTATACCCAATAATTTATACTGATAGAAATTATTTAAAAATTTGGCCGATAAAATATTTGCATAGGTATAAGAAGGATGATTAATAAAGTTTTCAACCATTAAAAACTTATCAAATTTCTCGTTTTTAAATTGAAAGTTTAAAGCTTTTGATTTATTTAAAAATTTGTGGAAAGATTTACCCTTGAGGGGTATTTTATTTTTGTTTCCCAGTTTATATAAAATATAATTAATTATTGAAATATTTTTTTTATAAAAAAAAAACCTTTCGATATAAAATCTTATATTCTCAACCTCTCTAATTATAAAAACGTAGGTGAAAAGATATAATTTCATTATTAGATTTTATTATACTGTTAAAAAAGTACCCTATATTGCTTCATAAGATTAAGATCAGTGACTAATTTTATATGATTATAAAAAAAAAATTCAAGAAATTTATCTAAAGTTAGTATTAAAGTATTCACAGGTCTAAAGTTGGATGAATACTGAAAAAACAGCAAATGGATAAGAACATAGGGCAGTCAATAAATTTTTTTAGTATTTTTTTTGACTTAAAAATGTTAATTAAATCAAATAATTTAAACATAATTAACACTAATCATAAACCAAAAAATTAGCTATAAAGTAATATTTTGTTAAACAATATTTTTTTAATTTTTTAAAATGAAGCAGTTTAATTTTCTAATAAATAATAGTGACAAAATAAAATTATTTACATTGCTGTTATTACTCATAATAACCACTTTTTTAGAATTAGTGGGAATAGGCTCAATTCCAGTGTTTGTCACAGCAATCTTCAACCCAGAATTAATATTTGAAAAAATACCATATTTAAATAATTTTGATTTCAAAAATAACTTAGAAAAAAATGAATTAATTTTGATAATAGTTGGAGTAGTTATTTCAATTTTTTTGATTAAAAATTCTTTTATTATTTTTGTAAATTATTTTACAGGTAAAGTTAATTTAAGCATAAGATCAAAATTATTAGAGAATCTATTTTATATTTATACTCACTCAGATTATACCTTTTATACAAAAAGAAATTCATCTGAATTAATTAGAAATTTAGAATCTGGTGTCGGAGGAACGGTAAAATATTTAATGACATATTTTTTGTTAATTAGAGAAATTTTAATTTTATTATCAATATTTATTTTATTAATGAGTGTTGATTATATAATTTCTTCTGCAACATTTTTTTTTCTAGGATCTTTTGCGCTAATTTTTTATTTCTCAACTAAAAGAGGCAGTAAAAAAAGAGGTGAGTTATTACAATATTACTCAGGACAAAAAATTAGAGTAATTTCACAAAGCATCAATTCTATTAAACAAATAAAGATTCTATCAAAAGAGGACTTTGTTAATGACATTTTTAACTCACATGTTAACAAGCTTGAAAACTATGATTTTATTCAGCGACTTATTATGTCCCTGCCAAGAATTTTTTTTGAATTAATCTCCGTTTTTACAATACTTTTTATATCTGTAATTTACATATACTCAGATAGAGATTTTAATAATTTTATTCCATTCATATCACTTATAACCATTGCATCCTTAAGACTAATTCCTAATTTTAGTTCAATATCAACATCAATTGCAACTTTAAAACATAGTTATCCTGCATTTAAATTAATAAAAAATGAAATTGAAAATTCAGATATTTATAATGATAAAAAATTATTAAGGAACACTCAAAAAGAAATTGAATTTAATGATATTATTGAAATTGAGAACGTAAGTTTTCAATACCCAAATACAAAAAATAAAATTCTAGAAAATATTAATCTTAAAATAAAATTTGGTGAAATAATAGGAATTGCTGGAAAATCAGGAGAAGGAAAAAGTACTTTATTGGATTTAATAGTAGGTTTGCTAAAACCGACTGTTGGAAAAATTTTAATTGATAGAAAAGAATTTGCAAATAATAGTAATATTCATTGGATTAAAAATGTAGGTTATGTGCCACAAGATACATATCTTCTAGATGACTCAATAAAAGCAAATATTGCATTTGGTGAAAAAAAAGAAAACTTCAATTATCAAAATTATGAAGAAGCAATAAGATTAGCACAATTAGACAAATTTATAGATAATCTTAAGGATAAAGAGAATACGATTGTAGGTGAGAGAGGCATTAGATTGTCAGGAGGTCAAAGACAAAGGATATCATTAGCTAGATGTTTTTATTTTAAACCAAAATTAATCATATTGGATGAGCCAACTAGTTCATTAGATACAGAAAACGAGAAAAAAATTATAGATGAGCTTTATGCCCTAAAGATAAAAGTCACGTTAATTATAATTTCACATAGGTACTCAATATTTAAAAAATGTAAAAAATTGTTTAATTTAAGTAATAAGAAATTAAATAAAATTGATAATTTTGATGATCTATAAAAGCAATAAAAATTAAATTAGTTTTATTTTTTTAGTTTTTTAAATAATATTTAAAAGGATCAATTATTTTTTTTTTATTAGTTTTTAGTAAAGAGAAGATCTTTTTGAATTTATTACCATTAGATAGAAATAAAAAAGCATCAATTTTCTTTAAATTAGGAACCTTTGTTAAGTTATCTTTAACTTTAATAAAAGGATCATATGACAAAGTTTTAGGACATTGTCTTTTTATCTTTTTGAAAATTTGGTAGTTCATAGAGTTTCTCATATCGGAAACACCATATTTATATGTGATACCAATTATTAGAATTTTTGATTTAAAGTTAAGTGAATTATCTACAAAAAATTCTTTGAACTTATCTAATACAAATTTTTGCATCAAATTATTCGTTTCTCTTCCGGCTAGTGTAGTTTTTAGATTAAGTTGATTTTTCTTAGAGATGTATGATAAATAATAAGGGTCTACAGGCAAACAGTGACCACCTACTAGTCCAGGGTTAAATTTTAAAAAATTCCATTTTGTAGAGGCTAATCTAATTACTTCAGAAAAGTTTAATCCCAATTTATCACAGATCATTAATATTTCATTATATAATGCTATATTTAAATCACGCTGGATGTTTTCTATGACTTTTGCAGCTTCTGCTTCCTGAATATTTTTTGTAAAAATTAGTTTTTTACAAACCAAACTGTATATTTTTTTAATTTCGTTAATTTTTTTTATACTTTTAATCTCAGTAGAAAATATTTTATCAATTTGGCTTAATTTTTTTGTGTTATCACCAGGATTTATTCTTTCTGGACTGTAACAAATAAAAAAATCCTTATTTTTTTTAAGCTTAGTATATTTTTGTAAATCGTCTCCAAATTTATTTGTGATACTAGGATATACCGTAGATTCCAAGATTATCGTATCATTAACTTTAATAACTTTTTTTAACATATCGAATGTCTTTTTTAATGCAGATAATTCAGGCTTATTCAATATGTCAATCGGAGTTGGTACACAAATTATATAATAGGTGCATTCACTGATCTTATTTATTTGATTAGTAAATAAAATTTTTTTATTATGAAAATCTTTTTCTTTAAATTCAAAGTTATTGTCACGGTGTTTTTTTAGGTTATTAATTCTTTTATCATTAGTATCAAAACCAATCGTTTTAAATTTTTTTGATATATTCAATGCAAGAGGTAATCCAACATAACCTAAACCAACAATGCATACAGTAATCATCTTAAATTTTATATATTTTTTAAATTAAATTAATACAAATATTCCTTATCTAAATACACAATTAAAGAAATAAAAATAATTAAATTTTCATTTAATATTATCTGTATATTTATCTAAAAGCGTGTAATCTATATTTAAATAATCAATTAAAACAATACCTTAAGTTAATTTAGCTGAATTCAGAACCAAAAAACTAATGAAAAAATTAGCTATTTATATTCCATCGATTGAAACAGGTGGTGTAGAGAAAAATTTGGTTTATATTTCAAATTATTTTTTGAAAAAAAAAATTGATGTATCTATTATAACTGTAAATAAAAATAAAAAAAAATTTTTCAATAATAAAATTAAATTCATTAGTCCCAAGGGAAATAAGTGGAATGATAGCTCAAGACTAACAAAAAATATAATCTGTCTTTACCTACTTATATGCAGAATACCTTTAAGAAATATGTCCTTTTTTTCTTTTCAATCTAATGTTTTAGCGATCATTTTGTCTAAAATATTAGCTTTAAAAATAATTATAAGACTCAATACCTCTACCGACAAATACATAGATAGTTTAATCAAAAGATTTTTTTTTCGGTTATTTTATTCTATGTGTGATGGCATAATTGTTAATAGTATAGAGTTTAAGAAAAATTTAAAAAAAGTATTAAAATTAGATTCAACTGTCATATTTAATCCAATTAAAATTGACAAAGCATCCAAAAAAAAAATTCAATACTTTTCAAAATTTAAGGGTCTTAAAATCCTATCTATTGGAAGATTAACAGATCAAAAAGATCAAATTACAATTCTTAAGTCATTAAATATTTTAAATCAAAAAAAAATAGACTTTAGGTTTTTTCTAATTGGCAGTGGACACAAAATCAATGAACTTAAAAACTATGTAAAAAATAATAATTTATCAAATCAAGTTAGATTCGCAGGTTTTAAAGTAAATGCATATAAATATATTGGGTCAGCAGACTTATTTATTTTAAGCTCAAAGTTTGAGGGACTACCAAATGTTTTAATAGAAGCTCAATTGCAGGGTGTGCCAATTATTTCATCAGATTGTAGCACAGGGCCCAAGGAAATTCTTCAATATGGGAAACTTGGTGCATTGTTTAAAGTGGGTAATTTTATTTCTTTAAGTAAATTTATAATGAATTTTTATAATAATAAAAAACCTGCTCTAAAAAAAGCAAAGATAGCTAAGAATTTTTTATATAGATATGATTATAAAAAAAATTTAGATAAATACTATGAAATTATAAAAAAAATATTATAAAAAAGTACAAATTTGAAAAATAAATTAAAAATATCAATTATAACAGTTACAAAAAATTCAGATAAGTTTTTACAGGAAACTATAGATAGCCTTTCAAAGCAAACTCATCAAAATTTTGAACATATAATTGTTGATGGTGCTTCTACAGATAAAACTTTAGATATTATAAAAAAAAATTCATCCAAGATTAAAAAATGGATAAGTGAGCCAGATCATGGCCTATATTATGCAATGAATAAAGGAATAAAATTATGTTCTGGAGATATTATAGGAATTTTAAATTCTGATGATATTTATTTTCCTAAGGCTCTTTCAACTGTAAATAGGTACTTTCTTGTTAACGAAATAGATTTTTTATTTGGAAGTGTATTAAAACATAAACTGATGCATGGTTTTTACCCAAAAAAAATAAAGTGGACCTTTGGTTTTTATACAACACACTCGGTCGGTTTTTTTATTAAAAAACCTTCTCAAGACAAAGTAGGACCTTATAATACTAAATATAAATGGTCAGCAGATTATGATGTCTTCTACCGGATGATTGTAAAACATAAAATGAAAGGTATGGCCACTAAGAAAAATGAAATATTTGGAAACTTTAGACAAGGTGGATTATCTTCAAGGATTAATTATATTGATTTTTTAAAAGAAAATAATCAAATTAGATTAGACAATGGGCAAAATAAAATAATTGTCTTTGGTATCTTTGCCCTACGATTGCTAAGAAATTTTAGGAGATTATTTAAATGAAAAAAATAATACCAAAAGTAAGCATAGTTATTGGCTACTATAAAAAAAGACTATTTTTTGAAAGAACTGTAGATTCTATTTTAAAACAAACTTATAAAAATTATGAAGTAGTCGTTATATATGATGATAAGAATAAAAGTGAACTTAAGTGGGTAAAAAAAATTTTACAAAAAGTGCCCAAATTTAAAATTATCGTGAATAAAAAAAATATTGGTGCAGGGCTATCAAGAAATAAAGGAATTCGTTATGCTAAGAGTAAATATATTGCTTTTTGTGATGCAGATGATTTATGGCATAAAAATAAGTTAAAGGTTCAAATTGACTATATGCAAAAACATAAATTAAATTTCTGTCACTCTTCATATAGAATAATTAATTTCTATGGAAAGATTATTGGAAGCTTTTGTGTTGTTGACAAGCTCAACTATAGCTCTTTATTAAAAAGTTGTGATATAGCAACTTCATCTGTAATGATTAGTAAAAATATCCTACAAGGAAATAACCTTTTTTCAAATTTGAAAACTAAAGAGGATTATTCTTTATGGTTAAAAATTGTTAAAAAAGAGAAAGAATTAAATGGCATAAATATTAACTTAATATTTTGGAGGTCACTAAAAGATTCATTATCAAGTTCTTTTTTTCAAAAATTAGCTGATGCTTACAAAATTTATAGAATTAATGAAAATTTTAATGTTATAACATCGATATATTTAATGATTAGACTTGCCTTGTTCGCTTTACTAAAAAAAATTAATATGTACCTATAAATTATGATGAATAAACTGACATTAGTTATACCTGCAAAAAATGAGTCAGAATCTTTACCTAAGGTTCTTGAGGAATTAGAATTCTTTAGAATTAAAACCATAGTAGTCATTCCAACTGGAGATGACTTAACCAAAAAATCAATACAAAGCTTTAGTTGCAAGATTATTGAAGAAAAAGATGGAAAGGGGTACGGTAATGCCCTCAGAACAGGAATAAACGAAGTTGAAACAGACTTCTTTTGTATATTCAATGCAGATGGATCTTTTGATCCAAAGGATTTAGACAACATGTATTCAACTCTTGATAAAAATAATGCAGATTTTATTTTTTGCTCTAGGTATGAAAAAAATGCTGGAAGTGATGATGATACTTTTTTAACATATGTTGGTAATAAAATATTTACTTTTTTGTGTAATTTTTTCTTTAAACTTGAAATAACAGATGTTTTATTTACCTATGTAATGGGTAAATCAAAAGAATATAAATCTTTAAATTTAACATCTAATGACTTCTCATTTTGTGTTGAATTACCAATAAAAGCTAAATTTAGTAAATTTAATTTATTGAGTATAGCCTCTCATGAAAGAACTAGAATTGCTGGAATTAAAAAGGTAAATGAATTTAAAGATGGTTTTTTAATACTAATTTCTATACTAAGACTTTTAGTGTTTAGAAAATGAAAAAAAAAATAGCTTTAGTTACGGGTATAACAGGTCAAGATGGATCATACTTAGCTGAATTGCTTTTAAAGAAAAATTATATAGTGCACGGACTAATAAGAAAGACGTCATCATTTAACACCTCTAGAATAGATCATATATATATAGACCCTCATAATAAGACAAATTTTTTTTTACATTATGGTGATTTAACTGACAGTAACAGCATCTACAACATCATAAACAATATTAAACCAGACGAAATATATAATCTTGGTGCTCAAAGTCACGTAGGTGTGTCTTTTGAAAACCCTGAATATACAGCTGAGGTTTCTGGTATAGGAACATTGAGAATTTTAGAGGCAATTAGGTTTTTGAAAATAAAAAAGATAAAATTTTATCAGGCAAGTACTTCAGAATTATTTGGAGAAACTTATGGAAAAAATATTTTTAATGAAAAATCGAAATTTCATCCAAAGTCTCCATATGGGGTAGCTAAATTATACTCATTTTGGATAACTTCAGTTTATAGAGAATCTTATGGACTGTTTGCTTGTAATGGAATTTTATTTAACCATGAAAGCCCAAGACGAGGTGAAACATTTGTAACAAGAAAAATAACTAGGTTTTTAACAAGAAGAAAAATGGGATCAAAAGAAATACTTTATTTAGGAAACATTAATGCCAAAAGAGACTGGGGACACGCAAAAGACTATGTAGAAATGCAATGGAAACTGCTTCAGCAAAAAAAACCAGATGATTTTGTTATAGCAACAGGAGAAGCACACAGTGTTAAACAATTTATTGACACAGCAGCAAAAATTTTAAACTTTAAGATTATCTGGAAAGGTAAAGGACTCAAGGAGCAGGGGTATCTAGTCAATAAAAATAAAAAAGAATTAATCATTAAGATTGATAAAAAATATTTTAGACCAAATGAAGTTGAATATTTAAAGGGAGATTCTAACAAAGCTTTTAAAAAACTTAATTTTAAGGCCAAGTTTTCATTCAAAGATCTTGTTAAAGATATGATAAGAAGCGATTTAGAAATTGCAAAAAAGGAAATTTGTTGAATTTTTAATGGAATTCACAAAATTATTATTTTTAACATTACCAGTAATTTTTTTAATAAATTATTTAATTAACAAATCTAACTTGATATTAGATAATAAAAATAGCTCACAGCACAAGGTTTTTATTGAAAGAGACACAAACCCACCTTTTTCAGGAGGAATTTTTATTTTAGTATTTTTGTTATTTTTAATACCAAATAATGAAATTAATTACAAAATTATTATTTTTACAATTTTTTTGATTGGTTTTTTTTCAGATATTAATTCCTTAAAATCTGCAAATTTTAGATTTGTAATTCAAATATTTGTAATATTATTTTCAGTAGCAGTTTTAAATTCATTTGTTCAATCTACTAGATGGAATATGCTGGATGGCTTATTAAATAATTATTACTTCAGTTTATTTTTTACTTCTTTTTGCATTTTAATACTGATTAATGGTACAAATTTTATTGATGGATTAAACACTATAGTTATAGGGTATTATTTACTTATTCTATTATTCGTAAATAAATTTTATAACATTAATAATGATTATATTTTCAATAGTGAGTTTATAGAATATTTTTCAGTAATTCTAATTTCAATATTAATTTTAAATGCGGCTAATTTATTATATCTTGGGGACAATGGTGCTTATTTGTTGTCATTTTTTATTGGAATATTATTAATTGATTTATCAAACCATACAAAAAACTTATCACCCTATTACGTTGTTAATTTACTTTGGTATCCTGCATACGAAAATTTATTTTCTATAATTAGAAAATTAAAGGAAAAAAAATCTGCTTTAAAGCCTGATAATTCACATCTACATCAACTATTTTATCTTTTTTTAAAAAAGAATATTATTTTACCACCAAAAATTATTAACACTATAACTGGAGCAATTATTAATTTATTTAATTTTTTTGTATTCTTGACTGCCACACACTACTATTTAAATACACAGGCACAGTTAATAATATTATTTGCAACGTTGGCAATTTATAATCTACTTTATGTAGTTCTTAAAAAATAGAAATTAATTAAATTAAACCTTTAAGTATCGACATAAGATAAAAGCTTAATACAAATAATAATAAACTTGAATATTTCTTTACATTCATAGTAGTCACAAAGTTATGTAAGAAATTATTGTTAAATAAAGTAAAAATTAGAAAATAAAATAATGGATCATAAGCCTCATGATAAATTCTACCATCAATTTCAAATGTTAACAAAATAATTAATAATAAAAAATTAAAAGAAATATTTTTATTATTTTTACCACTTAATAAAAACTTTAATATGAAGATTAATGAAATTGATGAAATTAAATAATAGAAGATTAAATTATCAAATAAATAAAGTGAAGTTTTAAAAAAAATTCCTCCTGAATAAGGCGCATTATAATCAAAATATAAATTTAATAAAATTAAAGATATCAAAAATAAAATTAAATCTTTATAATTAAAAAGATTAGTTTGGTTTCTTTTAAAAAAAAATATTAAAATTGGAAAAAAATAAAAAAATAATACAGACAAACTTAAAGAGACTACTGTTATAATATTTTTCCTGAATAGGTAATCATCAAACCATTCATCTATGCCAAGAACAAATACATAATGTACAGCAGGGTAACTTAAAATAAGATTGCACAGAAGAATAAAGAATAATATTTTTATAGATTTTATCTCCAATAAATAGCGTGTAAAAAAATATAGGCCGAACAAAGAATAAATTGGTCGGACGTAGGCTGCTAGTGCAAGAAAGAAGATATTAAAAAAAATATTAATTAATATTTTTTCATTATTGTTTTCATATTTAATAAAAAAAAAAATTGAAATACTTAAAAACACTAAGGCAAATAAATTATCGTCAATCCATATTGCCCCAGATCTAAAGTATGGTGAAAAAAATAAAATTAAAGGAATTAAATATAAGTATATATTTAAGTTATCTCTAAATTTTTCCTTTAAACATTTGTATAAAAAAAATGGTAGCAATAAAGCAATATGCAAATGAAAAAATCTAGCCAAAACCTCACTATCAAAAAATTTTATAATAATGTCCATATAAAGTAGATAAATTGGTGAGTGAGGAACTTTTTCATCTTCATAATTGAGAAATCCTTCAACAATACTATCATTAAAAATAGGGAGTACTTTTTTGTGTAACTCATAATCCATTATGTACCCAAGAGCAAAATCCTCACCAAGGTAAAAGCCAAAAATTAACGATATATAAAAAGCAAAATAAATTAATGATATATTTTTCATTGATAATTGATTCATTTTAAAAATTTAATTTTTTTAAATTTAAATGGTCCTACGATTTTACCATAAAATCTATAGTACTTATTGACTAAATTTAAATTCCTATTTAAGGCAAAAAGATTAAAATAAAAGAAAATAGTTTGAGAAATTAAATATAAAGATTTTAAATAATTTATGGCAATACCTAAAAACATGCCATATATTTGAATATCAATATAGTGCCCTAGTATTCCAAGTCTTTTTGACCTTTCTTTTACCCAATTGATATTTATTCTATGTGGGTGCATTTTTTCTGTCACAAAAATGTTTGAAGACCAATAAATTTTATATCCACGCTTACTTATTAAAGAAAAAAATAGCTGATCCTCCCCCATACCAAATTTATTTAAATTTTTATCAAATATAATTTTTTTATTTTTTTTTAATATGTCATATCTAAGGAATACATTATTTGATGCTGCCCATTTTACTTTAAGGAATTTTTTTTTATGTTTTTTTTCAAATAATAAAGAATAATCATTTTGTATTTCGTTTTTATTTTTTTCATATTTTTGAGGTCCGGTTATGATATCGACACTAATTTTATTAAATAAGTTAAAAATATTTATTAGCCAATTTTTATCAACTTTGCAATCATCATCAATAAAAGCAATATACTTAGGATTTATGTCTTTTGAAATTTGTAAACATTTATTTCTAGCAAAAACAATACCTCTTTTTAATTCATGTTTTTGAATTATTTTTAAATTAACCTTTTTTTTATATTTATTAATTAAATTATATGAAGTGTTAGAGGGTGAGTTATCAAGCACTAAAATTTGAACATTAAAGGAATTAATTTCTTTTAAAGTTTTTAAACTATTAATACAGGCCAACAAACTTTTATTTCTATTAAATGTAGGAATACAAATTAAAATTTTATCAATTTTTTTCATTTAAAATTAAGTCCAGTTTTTTATAATGTTGAAAAGATGTGTAAAATTTAATTTTTCTTTTAATATTAATTCTTTGGTTTCTTAAATCAGTGTCTGATTTTCCTCTAAAAATTTCAAATTTATTTAGCAAGTCGTCCACAGAATCATTGTTAAATAAAAAATCCTTATCACAAATTATTTCCTGAGGACCATTAGGACAATTACTTGCAATAATATTTGTATTCATTGCGCCAGCTTCAATTAGAACAAATCCTGGATCCTCCCAAAGGGAACTTAAAATAAAACAATCTGAGTACTTTAAATACTTAAATACATTATCTTGATGTCCTAATAAAAAGGCTTTTGATGTTAATTTGTAATCTTTAATCATATTATCTAATATAGGTCTATCTTCCCCTTCTCCCAATATGTACAGTTTATATTCAGGGTATTTGTTACTTAATTGAAAAAAAAAATTTAATAATAATTTAAAGTTTTTTTGGTTAGTCAATCTACCAATCCCTAAAATAAATTTTTCATTTATCATTTTTTTGTCAATTTTTTCAATAGTCTTGAGTTTAATATTTTTGATACTTATTATTGGATCTTTTAAAAGAGTAATTTTATCGTCATCAAATATCTTGCTATTTTTGATGGTTTGTAATGTTGATAGAGTTGGGCAGGTGACTTTATAAATTTTTTTAGAATATATTCTCCAAAAAATTTTTCTAAAGAAATTTAGTTTTGGAAGGCCAGATAGTCTTAATATTATTTTCGTTTTATTGTTAAAAAAAGGTGACAAAAAAATTGGTAACGAAGTTATTAAATGTATTATTAAAAAGTCAGGCCTTTCATTATTTATTATTTTTAATAATTTGAGTAAGCTGATAACAAAAATAAATATGTAAGATAGTCTACTTCTAAAAAAACCACCTTTTGGGATTAATTTAGTCAGATCTTTTTTTGTAAAATTCTTAAATGTTAAATTTGTTTTTGTAAAATTTTTGTAATCATTCCACTCGCCAATGGCGTTAATAATACTTACAGAGTATGTATTTTCTTTTTGGTATTTCACAAGACTATTTGCAGAATTTAGAACAGCAGCGATAGTAGCTATCTTTGAAAAAAATGGTGACCAATAAAAAATTTTCATTATCTAATTTTTGCTGCAAAAAAAATTCCAATAGGATAAATTTCACTCAGTTTTGTTCTAATAAATTTTTGTAATATAAAATCTAACAGATAACATATAGGTAAAATAATATGATTAACTAATGGTAAATATTTTGTATATGACTGTATAATTGAAAAGCAAGCTACAAAAGGTCCGAAGCCTAAACATTTAATATCAACTTTATTAAAACCACTTTTTGATAATTTTTCCACAAAGAAATCTTTTGTAAATCTGAAGTAATCTTTTGGCGCACCATGTACTTGATATAAAAATGGAGTAGAGCCAAATAAATTTCCATTCTTATTTAAAATTCTTGTTATTTCATTAAATGTAATTGTATGATTGTCAACATGTTCTAGTACATTATATATTAGAATATTATTGTATGTATTAGATTTAATTTTAAATTTTTTCCTCAAATCCACTTGAATAATTTTTTTACTTTTGGTACGATTAAGATTTGAATAGTCAAAATTATTTATTCCTTTTATAAAATAGGAAAAATTTTTTTTAGGATTCAATGATGCGCCAAACTCTAAACTCTTACCTTTTAAATTAAGTTTTTTGGTTTCAATAATTTGGAGAATTCTTAAAAGTGAATAGTTTTTTAATAAGAGTATAGCAATGATAAATAAATTTTTCATTTAATAGCATAAATTATAATTTAGAGAGTCTTTTGTAAACCTAAAATAAGGATTTGTCACTCTAAGCTCTCGATACAGAAATGGAAAGGGTATTTTTTAAGATTCATAGTTTTATTTTTTAATAATCATTATTCTTAATAATAATTATTTAAGTAAAATTTATGATAATAAATAGTAAATTCTGCTTTTGTTTAGTACCTAATGACTTTATATAATACGGAGCATGATAATTAAAAATTTTAAATGAGCAATGTAGCCATAGTTATCCCAACATACAATGAGTTAGAAAATATTGAAAGGCTCATTAAAGAAATAAAGAAAAATATTAATAAGTGTAATATTTATATAGTTGATGACACACCAAATAATGACATTGGAAAATTATTAGTTAAAAAAAAAATTAAAGTTAAATATTTTCATAGAAAAAATAAATCTGGGAGAGGATCTGCTATTATTTATGGTTTAAAAAAAGCATCTTATAATAAAAAAAATCAAATATTTGTAGAAATGGACGCAGACTTTTCTCACGATCCAAAAGAACTGAAAAAAAATTTAATTATTTTCGATAAAAAAAATTTAGATTTATTAATTGCAAGTAGATACTTGAAGAATAGTAAAATATTAAATTGGGGGCTTTCAAGAAGAATATTTTCTAAGCTGTCAAATTTTCTAGCAAGAAATGTACTACAAATTTCTTTGCATGATTTTACAAATGGTTTTAGAATCTATTCTAAACGTTCAACTAAAAAAATAATTCAAAAATGTGGAAATATTGGTGGTGGATTTATTATTCTCTCTGAAATAATAGTTGTTTTACATAATAATCATTTTAAGATTAATGAAGTTTCTTCTAAATTTATAAATAGAGAGAGAGGAAAGAGTTCAGTAAGTCTGGGTTTAGTGATTTCATCTTTTTTTGGACTAATGAAATTATTTTTTATTAAATCTAGATTAAAATAATTCTTTAACAATTGCACCAATTTTTTTTGTTGGTTGCCAATTTAATCTTTTAATTTTTGTATTGTTAGAAACTAAGCATGTTTGTTTTGAGGTATTTTTAATTAAATATTTTTTTTTATATTTAGCAAATATTAACTTAATAATATCAGAAATTAGAATTCTATTTCCCGAACCTATATTATAAATACCTGTTGATTTTTTATCAATTAAAATTTTAATTGCTTTGCATATATCTTCGACACACAAAAAATCTCTTAAATGGTTTGTGTTGTTAAAAAGTATTATCTTCTTTTTTGATCTTGCTTTACTTATAATACTGGGTATTACGAATGGTTTTTTTTGATGAACGCTAGTAAAACTAAATATCCTACCAATACAAAAAGGTATTTTGTTACTTAATCTTTTTTTAATATACTTTTCACCATTTAGTTTGGTTAATCCATATTTAGAGGAGGGTTTAATTGTATTATTTTCTGATATTTTATTTTTTGAAAATTTATATACATGGGACGTTGATGAATAAAAGAACCATTTTATCTTTTTATATTTAATTATCTCATCTGTTAAGAATTTAGTACCAGTGTAATTTACTTTATTGGCATAACTAATTTTTTTTTCTACAATATTAGTTGGAACGACTGCTGCTAAATGTACAATAATATCGATAGAATTATTTTTTAGCCATTCTTTAATGTGTTTTTTTTTAGTTATATCACCTTTAAATTTGATAAACTTTAATTTTTGATTTTTTTTTAAAAGTTCTCTACCTAAAATTCCAGTATGACCTGTGATACCACAATTTAATTTATTAAATTTCACTTATTTTTAAAAGTTTTGCACGAATAAATGATAAATTTTTATCCGATATTAATTCAGTATGAATCCCAATAAAAAAACCTCTGTCTTCTATTTCTTGTGCACCCTTAAACTTAGTTTTATTAGGATTAAGATTATATAATTTGATAGATTTTTGATTTATAAAATTACCACTTATTATTGGCCTTGTCTCAATTCCACACTTGTTTAGATAATTTAAAAATCGGTTTTTTTTTGGTAAAAATTTTTTATTTATTAAAATAGGTAAACCAAACCAACTTGGTTGTAACTTCTTATCAGCCTCTACAAATGTAAATTGATTATCCCATTTATTTGCAGACCTTAGTGATGAAATTATTTTATTTCTATTTATAAATCTAATTTTTTTTAATTTATTAAGTCTTTTAAATTGATTATAACCAATTGCCGCAGAAATTTCACTTGGTCTTACATTGAATCCAGAGTTAATGAAGTTAAAATTACTTTTACTGTTTTTTAGACCTCTATCCCAACCGTGAGCTCTAAGTGCATGAATGATATTGTAGTCATTTTTATCATTACAGGTAATCATACCACCCTCACCACTAGTTATTTGATGGGAATAGTAAAAAGAGTAGGTGCCAAAGTTTCCAAAGTTTCCTAAAAATTTATTGCCATATTTTGATCCTAAGGACTCACAGGTATCTTCAATTAAATAAAGTTTATTTTTATTAACAATATTTTTAAGTAAATCCATATTAGTTGAATTTCCCAAAACATGTACAGCCATAATTGCTTTAGTCTTTTTGCTAATTTTTTTTTCAATTTCTTCGATAGAAACATTTAATGTGCTAGGTAATACATCCACAAACTTTGGAATTAAACCTGCTTGTACAATTGGCCATAATGAAGTTGACCAGCAAAGTGAAGGTATCAAACACTCATCTCCTTTTTGTAGCCTATTTTTTTTTAAGGGATTGATAAGAGCAAAAGTTGATAACAGGTTTGCAGAAGATCCAGAATTAACCATTAAAGCATACTTTGATCCAATATATTTGGCAAATTCATACTCAAATTTTTTTGTTAGATCAGACATTGTAATCTTTTTTGACAGAAGAATCTGTATCCCACAGATTATATCCTCATCAGAAAAGGAATTAGGTGACAAAAGATATTTACTTGAATCTTTTTTTTCATATTTAGAAATTAATTTAGTAAGAAATAATTTTTCTTTAAGTGTCATAAGGTTTTTGTAAATATATTATATAAAAAATTTAGCAAAGAATTATTATATATTTCATATGATTTCAAACTAATAGTACTTGAGGGAGGAGTAAAATAATTTATTGCTTCTAATTATTTAATACTTTATGATTTTTTTATGGTTAATCTCAAAAAAAATTCTCACACATTGATATTGTTAATATTAATAATCATTTTTTCAATAAATACTAATTTATATAGGAACTTATATGAAATTATTTCACATAAATTTGATAATCGAATAACAAAAACATATGGTTACTGTAATGGTGAAAGTATTGGATATCTGCTTAATATTAAAAAAAAATATAAAATAAATGATAATCCTGAGATTATAAATTATATTCATACCCCCGGGGTTAATTGGGCGATAATTAACACCAAAAAAATAAATCGAAAATCTAATAAAATAATTCTTTTGAATTATCCAGGTTCAAACTCTGTAGTAAAGTTAAAAAAAATTAGTAATAACTTATTTGAATTAATGAATGCATATTTTTTGAAAGATAAATTTAGCAAAATTGAAAATTTAGAAATACTAAACAATCAAACTAGTAGTAAAAAATTAAATTGGACAGTAAACGTCTATACGATTGATAAATTTAAAAATAAGGAAAACATTGAGACTTTAGAGGTAAAGAAAAATTTTGATGCAAAATTGAAATTTAATTTAGATATGAATTTAGAAGAAGAACAAAAACTTTATTTCGAAATTGACAATAAAGACAATATTAATTTAGATAATTTGCAATTAAAAGTTGTTTTAAAAAATAGACATATCTTGGAAGATTTTCAAATAATTAACAAATATGATAATTGCTATTATGTTGAGCAAATATGATTGAACTTTTACAAATAATTTTTATATTTTTTATTTTTTTCTTATTACTTACAGTTCCAATAAATATTTTTAATACAAATTTACTAAATAGTAAAAATAAATATAATTTAGATATTGCTTCATTTAATTTATTGATAAATTGTAATATCTTGCTTTTACTATCCATTATACCAATAGCACTCAACTCATATAATTATCTTTATGTATTAACCAGTTTTTTTTTATTTGTTTATATCTATCTTATTAAAAACTATCAATTACATGACTTTAAAAAAAATTTGGTTTTTCTATTAAGTTTTTTTCTAGTATTTTTGATTATTGCAATAAACGTTGCAACTGAATTGAATTTGGGCTGGGATGCAAAATTTTTTTATTATATTAAAGCATTATTTTTTGTAGAGAATCAAATACTCTACGATATAAAAAAATTTTCTTTTGGTACTTGGCATCCACACCTTGGTTCATACTACTGGGCTTTTTATTGGAGTTTGATGCCTATAAAAATAGAATATTTTGGAAGACTGTTTTATGTTTTTATACTTACTTTTTCATTATTTTATGTGTGCCATGATAACTTAAAAGATAATTTTAAAAATAATATAATTTTTATTTTATTAATTTTAATTTTTTACAACTATGAGAGATTTTCTGGGTTACAAGAAATTTTAATTTTCTCTTTTCTTGCTATTTTATCAAAATATTTTTTTAACTTAAAATATTCTGAAAATAAATATTTTATATTTTACATAATATTGGGATGTAATCTTATGATGTGGTTTAAAGCTGAAGGAATTGTATATTCGTCAATATTAATTTTGTTATTAAACTTGAGTAGTCAAATATCCAAAAAAAATAAAATTTATACAAATATATCTTTTCTTTTATTAGTTATTTTTAAAATTTTTATCTATCAATTTTTTAGTGAAAAGACTAATTTTTTAATAGAAACAAGTGGGCATCCTTACTACCTGGAATATCTTTATAATCTGAATATTATTTTCATTTTTGATAAGATAAGATTTATTATACCTTATTTAATATTTTATACTTTTAATAATATGTTTTTTATTTTAGGAATTTTACTTTTACTAATAATAAATTTTCAAAAAAATATTACCAATAATATTAAATGCATGAATTTTTATTTTATATTAAATTTAGGATTCATATTTAGTGCCTACATTTTTCGAGATATGGAAATTGAATATGCTGTAAAAACCACTATGGAACGTGTAGTATTTACCTCATCGGGTTTTTATGTATTTTTAGTTGTAAATTATGTAAAAAATATAGGAAAAAAGTTAGAGTAATAATATTTATTTAAAACTCTGATTATTTTATTAAAAACTTAAATATAAACTCTGGTACCATTTTATAAACAAGCATAATAATCCCCCAGTAACGAGGCACATAAAGAGTATTTCTTTTTAATTTATGTGAATTAAATATTTCATTGCCTACCAAATCAGCATTCACAGTCATAAATTTTGGCAAACCAAGACCTTTTGTCATCTTTGTATTAACCCATCCTGGTTTTACGGTAAGAACATGTATATTTTTAGAGTACATCCTTTGTCGTAAACCTTCTAAATAGGAAGTAAATCCAGATTTTGCAGAAGAATAAACGTTATTCTTTTTTTTCCCTCTATCTCCTGCAATCGAGCTAATTCCTATAATCGATTTCAATATTTTCTGTGATTGATATTTTTCTAGTGACTTTTCTATAAATTTTAAGGGAGATAAATAATTTACATTTATTATTTTTTCAAAATTTTTTTCTTCTGTTTGAAGAAACCCTGCTGCAATTAAAATAACCTCAGGTGATTCTGTATTTTTTTCAAAGAACATATTTACATGATTTTCTTCAAGAATATCTACAGAGCTAATTTTACAATTCACTTTATATAGTCCTACTATTTCTTGCTTTTTAATATTTAGTTGCTCCACATCTCTTGAAACTAAATGAATGTCAAACTTATTCTTAGCAAATTTTTTAGCTGTCGCGTATCCGATATCTGAATTTCCACCTATTATCAAAATTGAACTCATTTTAAAACCCAAGCCTTTTTGATTGAAAAGATTTAATTACATTAAGAGGGTCATACCTACTTTTTATTTCCTTAAATTTATTTAATTCTTTATAGGTATCTTCAAAATATTTTTTTGACATAAAAGAATCTTTAGTAAGGTAAACCTTAGTTTTATATTGTGCTATCATTAACTCAAATTCTTCATAAATATTTTTCAAATCTTTATTCATTTTTAAATCTAATGTTAAGGTAAACCCTTTAGATGGAAAAGAAAGATAGTTCTTGTTGCTGATTCCCATTTCTTTTAAAGTAGTTAAAAAAGAAAATTGGCCTTTATCTTGAAAAAATTTTAACGTTTTACGTATGATTTCTTCAAAATTTTTTTCAGTAATCAAAATTTGAATCTGAATAAACCCAGCTTTGCCATATAAATTGTTCCAACTATTTATATTGTCTAGTGGATAAAAAAAACTGTCTATAGTTTGTTTAGATTTGTTATTATTTTTATGAAAAAAATAATAAAGTTTATTAAAAAGTTTGATAATGAATTTGCTTAATAGAAAACCTGGAAATATTTTGGGTATAGAAAATTTTTTTTTTTCTAAAAAACTCAAGTCACCTTCATTTGAATGATTACCAATAAAAATAACAGACCTCCCCATATGCTCATTTTTTGCAAGGGCATCAACCCAAGCTACTAAATACTTATTTTCACTAAATTTACGGAAACTTTTAATAGTTTCGTCTAAATTTTTTGTTTTTATTGTTTCTGTATCTATCAGTTTTGATTTAATCTTTAATAACTTTATTTTAGAAGATACAATAATTCCTGTTAATCCCATTCCTCCGCATGAAGCATAAAAAAGTTCTAAATTTTCTTCTTTACTACAATTATACAAAATGCCTTCAGACGTAACGATCTTAAATGAAAAAACATAATCACAAAAACTGCCATCTAAATGATGATTTTTGCCATGAACATCGCTTGCAATAGCCCCACCAATAGTTACAAATTTGGAACCTGGGGTAACATTCAAAAACCATCCTTTTTTGATGATTAAACCTAAAATTTCACTTAGTGAATAGTTTGAACTACATTCCAGAGTACCTAATTTATCATCAAATTTAAAAAACTTCTCATAATTTTTTAAAGATATGACATTATGATCTAGGGAGCTATCCCCATAACTTCTACCTAACCCCCTAGTTATGCAATTTGAAAGTAGGCCCTTTTTGTAAAAATTGGAAATATCAGCATTATTTCTTGGTAAATAAATATTGGAATTAACATTTATATTATTACCCCAACCACTCAGGTTTTCTTTTTGATCCATTATAAATTACTTATTTTCCGAATAAGAAAAGAAATCTTTTTTGTAAAATTATTTTTAACATTTTTAAAGCTGTTAATCCAGATTTTATATAAGTTCCTGATAACTTTGAAACTCCCATATTTCTTGGATAATAGTTAATTGGAATTTCAATTACTCTAAAACCCTTATTAATAAATTCAATTGTTAATTCAGGAGCAAAAGCAGCATTAACTGAAACTATATTTTTTTCAATTTTATCATATTTTTTTCGCCAAAAAGCCCTATAGGTGCAACCAACATCAGATAAAAGAGTTTTATTTCTTGGCCAAATTATTGAGATGAAGTTAGCAAAAAGTTTATTAAAAAAAATTCTTGGTCTATCCATGTTTGCTCTATACTGAATATAGGCTGGGTTTGTTCTTGTTCCTTGCACTACATCATTGTCCATAAGACAATGTAATAATTTTTTTATATCAGAACTTCTAAATGTTCCATCTGCCTCAGCAAGAACTACAATATCAGCATGGGAATGTTTTATTCCACTTCTTATTGCATCACCGTAACCTAGGTAATTATCAGATATGACTTTGGCTCCATTATCTTTAGCTATTTTTTCAGTTTTATCTGTGGAAATTTTATTTGCTACAATAACGTTATCAACCACTGCTTTAAAGTCCCTAACTACAAAAGCTATATTAGCTTCTTCAAGATATGCTGGAATTATAACATCAACAGTAAATTTTTTATTTTTTCTGATTTCTTTTTCGAGTTCATAAATATCTACTCTTGTATTAATGTTACAATAAATATTATTTAATTTATGATATTTAGAAACTAGTGATTGATTGAGCAAAGAAAATAAGGGGGTTTTTATATTATTTTCTAAATTTCTAACTACAAGCTCGGTAAAATCTTTATCCATACAAATTAAACCAGTACCAAAAAAATTAGAGATAATTTCTCTACTTTTTTCTATAGAATTTGTAATAACTTCATTATCTTCATCTATAGTTACTGCATAATTTTTTAAGTATTCATCTGGAAAATTAAGTTTTTTTATTGCAACCATAGTGTTAAAATTTTTACTAGTTATGGCACTACAAAAATCATTAAAATCACTCTCATCATAATATTCATCAACCAATGTTAAAAGAATCTTTTCATCTTTATTTATAATTTTATCAATCTTTTTAACGGCTAATAATAATTCTAAACCTTTTTTATTATTTATTTTATCATTAAAAATTAACTCAACACCATCAAACTCTTGAATATTTTCTTGAAAATATTTTTCAAATCTTGTTATTACTATGTAAATTTTTTTAGGGTTCAAATTTTTCTTTATTAAACGAATATGTCTTTTTAAAAGCTGCTCATTATCTATTTCTATAAATGCTTTTATATTCTCTTTTTGACCTAACCTTATTCTTTCACCATTTCCCCCGGATAAAATAAAAGCTTTGTCAATTTTGTTAAAAGTTTTAGTCATTTTGAAACTTAGTAATTACTAATTTATATTTAATTTTAATTTTTTAAAGCAGTTTATTCGATATTTCAGTTGATAGTCTTAAACTCATTTGAATTATAGTGTAGGTTGGATTAGCATATCCACCAGATACAAAATTAGAGCTACCAAGAACGTATAAATTTTTATTGTTATGAAGTTTTAAATTTTTATCAACTACTGAGGTTTTTGAATTGTCACCCATTCTCGTTCCACCTATGTGGTGATTTACATCAAGATGATCATATCCTTTGAGTTTATCTATTTCTTCTTTAATTGCAATTCTTCCAGAGTCTGTTTTTCTGCAAAAGTTTCCAAAATTTTCTAAAATAGTTTTTGCATTTTTAATTGTGCTTCTGGACTTAAAGTAAAATAGTTTAGTTATCGGAACATTTAGACTATCTTGTAAGTTAGGGTGAAGTGTAATTTGGTTAGTTATTTTTGGTTCCTCTTCTACTTGTAGAAAAATATTTCCACACTTTAGATCTTTTTTAAATACAGTTCTTGCAATTTTTTTACCTAGTTCTGGGGCAACACAGAGAAGGTCTTTAATTATTTCTTTATGAATTTTTGTATCTTCGATCGCATTCATGTAAAGCGCCCCACCTAAAATATTTTTTTCTTGTCGCATACTTTTGGTAGTTGCAATATGTATAGGGCCTTCATAATTGATATAATCAGCTTGAAGTATTTCCTTAAATTTATTTTTTTTTATTACACCAGCACCACCTAACATCCACGGATGACTCATCCAGTATTTTCCTATAGGTAAATTAACATCAATAAAACTAATATTTTTTTCCCTAGTCCATAATAAAATTCTAGAGTTTTCTATTCCACCACAAGCAAGAACAAAGTATTTTGATTTTATTTCATATCTTTTTCCATTTGAGTAACAAATAGCATAATGGGTTGTATTATCATTTCCCTCAAAATGTGTAACCTGTGTTTTTAGAATTAACTTAATATAATTTGATTTTTTTATTTTATCTCTAAATTTCTTTGCAAATCTTACTCTTGAATATTGAAATTCAATTTGTTCAAAATAATTATCTAACTCAGCATTTCTAAATTCATTTTTAATTCCAAGTATTTCACAAGCTTTACTGGAATATTTTTCTAAATCTTTTTTATTGATGTTCCAATTGCTAAAATTATAATTTTCTAAAGGTTTACACCAGCCGCCCCAATGACCACTTGTTCCTCCAAATTGTCTAAGTCTATTATGGGTCAGGTTACCTCTCATACCTCCTCCGACAACCTCACTTTTATAATTCTGCTGTGAGTCATAACTATATTCTGCTTCCCCTGCCTCAATAATTAGTGACTCAATTTTATTTTTTTCTAATTCAAGAGCTAAAGTAATTGCTGATGGACCACTACCAACTATAACAACTGGAATATTAGAAATATTTATCTGATCTAAATTATTAATTATCATTAATCATTTTCATTTAGGTACCAAACATAATTATTAGATTTTATTTTTTTTATCCTTTTGTTTTCAACACTTGCTGAGCTCTTAGAGAATGAAAAAAACAAAACACCAAATAGAAAATAAATATTAAATTTTCTTTTTGAGAAATCTAGAATTTTTTTATTTTTTATCATAATTTAAATTAACAAGTGAAAAAATAACCCAAAATAATGAGCCAGAAAATGTGCTAAATATTCCACCTGCAGGTAATAGTGGAATAAAAAAAATTAATACATAACCAGTGTTACTTAAATGGTAAACATCTTTATTTTTTAAAGCTATTTTAAAATTTTTAATTGAAAACCAAATAATAAAACAAAGTATTAGAAAATAACCTAAAATTCCATGCTCAGATAAAATTTCTAAATGTACTTGATGTGGATGAGTGCTACACCTGTACATATTCCAAATATCATCTTTATCAACGTATTTTTCCTTGGTGCACTCTATCCTAAATTTTTTATTACCAACACCTGTGATAGGGTAATTTTTGAAAATTTTTATTGCAACCGCATAATGAGAAAAATATTTGATATTTTCCATCTTATCAAAAATTGTTTTTGGTTGCATCACATCTATATTTTTTTTTAGGTTTCCCGCTGCCATAATTCTTGAGTATGTTTCTGTATATTTAATTCGTAAGTTTTTATTAAATGTAAAAAGACAAATGATCAAAAAAATTAATGAGGCAATCAATATCCTGTAATCTAAATTATATTTATTTCTTTTAAAAAAATAAATAATCATAAAAAACAATAATATTGACTTTATAAAATTAGATTTCTCACCAGTAATAAAGACAGACAGTGGTAGTAGTAAGAAAATTAACATTATTGGTAAAATTGATTTATTTTTTTCATTATTGTTTATAAAATATGTTGTTGAAGCAAAACCGAAACAAAAAATGAAACCACCAACAACAGTTTCATCTTTAAAGAAAGAGACAAGTCTCGTAGTATCAATGCTAATATTTCCTAAAATATTTCTTCCTATAAATCTTTCAAAAAAAACGTCAAATATTACGATTATTATTATAAAAAACCAACTTTTGTGAACTAGACCTAAAATTTTATTATCTTTTAATAGAATGCTGAATGCAAAAACCAGTAGTATAAATTTTATAAATAAAAAGGATCTTAAAACACCTTCATCAGCCCAAAAAAATTTTTCCTCATTTTCAAATAATGCAGAGTACGAATACAGTGAGTTTAAATTTAAAAAAATATATAAAACAACAAGAAATAAAAAAACATCTCTTTTTAACCAACTCCATAGCCTGAATTTAATGCAATATATTAAGAATAAGAAGTCTATTAACAATATATTGATATTCATAGATGCATTTCCAATAATCATAGAAATGGGCAATAAACTAAAAAGCAATATCGATAATTTATCTAAAAAAATAATTTTATTATTAAACAATTGATTAAATAATTTCATAAACTATATAGGTTATCTTAATATTAAATGTCCCAAATTCTATTACTATTATTATTCTATTTTTTAATTTTGTATTCAATTGTTGGATATGGAAGAGTAATTACATTATTTAATTCAAATTATCAAGTTAGCTCATTTGATGGTCTTTTAGGCATAGCTTTATTGATTTTAATCTCTTACATAACAAATATTTTTTTTGCACATAATTTTTTACACAATTCTTTAATTATATTTTTTGGATTATTAATTTTTATTTATGATCTTATAAAAAATTATTCAAACAGAATTTTGGAATATAGAGATTTAACTATAATTTTTGCAATTATTTTTATTGCTATTTTGATGTATAAAAACCATGATGATTTTTATTATTATCATTTTTCATACACCTTGATACTTACAAATTTTGAAAAAATATTTGGACTTGGAAATTTAAATCATGGCTTTAGAACACCATCTTCAATATTTTATTTAAACTCTTTATTTTACTTACCTGTAATCAAGTATTATTTAATGAATAGTGCTGCTGCTTACATCCTGGGTTTTTCTAATTATATACTTTTTAGAAATATCAAAGATTTAATAAAAAAGAATAATTTTAGTCATGTGTTATTTTTATCAATTTTATCTCTAGTTTATATTAATACTGTTTTTACAAGAATAGCAGAGCATGGCACAGATAGATCGGCACTAATATTAATTTTCATAATGAGTGTCTATTATTTAAAAAGCATAGATTTTAAAAAAAATGAATTAAATTACAATAACTTCAATAGTTTTTATTCTAAATTTGCACTTTTATTTGCAATTATTATAACTCTAAAGGCATTCTATGTAATTTATCTAATATTTTTTTTATTATGGTTTTTTCAAATAAAAAAATTTTTTAAATTAAAGGTCCTTATTGTTTTAATTTTTAAGAATTATTACACATATTTAATCTTACTTCTTTTTTCATTCACAATATTTACAACATTTTCAAATACTGGCTGTCTAATCTATCCAGCAACCTTTACTTGCTTTGAGCAATTTAGTTGGTCCATACCGTTAGAACAGGTTGATCAAATGCAATTATGGTATGAGCAATGGTCTAAATCTGGAGCATCACCAGATCTTAGAGTTGATAATCCACAACTATATGTTTCCCAATTAAATTGGGTAGAAAACTGGGTTAATACTTATTTTTTTACTAAAGTTTCTGATAGTATTTTTTCTATAATTTTAATTTCACTAATCACTTTTTTTTTATTTTCTTACAACTGCTCAAAGATTTCAAAAATTACTTATAATAAAAATTATAAATTTTTTTATTATTTAGTTTTAATTCTTTTTTTTGAATGGTTTTATAATCATCCATCTTTAAGATATGGAGGGTATGCACTTTTAGCGCTAATTTTTTTTATACCAATTTCAATTTACATAAGTCGATTTAAGTTTGATCCATTAATTTTGAAAAAGAAAATATATTTTATCTTATTACTAACTTTATTAATTTTTATAAGTAGAAATATATTAAGAATTAATAAAGAATTTAAACAACATGGCTATAATCCAGTTAAGGGAGCTTTTTTTTATTTAAATAAAGATGGCTTTATAATTAACAATGATGTTGAAAAGCTATATAAAAATCACAAAATTAAAAGTAAAGGTTTTTTAATAATAAAATGATTAAAATAAAAAAAAATATAATTATCACAGGAGGGGCAGGGTTTGTAGGTTCCAACCTAATTAAATATTTGTTAAAAAAAACAAAATATAATTTAATTAGTATAGATAATTATTCAACTGGATTGCGTAAAAATCATATTAAATCTAAAAGAATAAAATATATTAAATCAGATACTAAAAATATAAGTAAAGTTTTAAAAAACCCAAAAAATATTCACTCACTTTTTCATTTTGGAGAATTTGCTAGAATTTATCAAAGTTTTATTAAAATGGAAGAATGCATTGAATCTAATACGATAGGGTCAAATGCAGTATTAAACTTCTGTTTTTCAAACAATATAAAACTTATCTACTCAGCTACATCAGCAACTATAGGAAATAAAGGAAGTGACAAAAACCTATCACCCTATGCTTTTACAAAAGCAAAAAATATTGAATTATTAGAGAATTTAAAAAAATGGTTTAAATTCAAATTCGAAATAATTTATTTTTATAATGTTTATGGACCTAATCAAATATCATCAGGCAGTATGGCAACAGTAATAGGAATATTTGAAGATCTTTATAGAAAAGGGAAACCCTTAACAGTTGTTAAGCCTGGGACTCAATCTAGAAGATTTACACACATCGATGATACTGTGAAAGCATGTTATTTTGCCTGGAAGCAAAAAAAATCAAGGCATTATAGTATATCTACCAAAGAAAGTTATAGTATTCTTGAGGTAGCAAAAATGTTTAAATCAAAAATTAAATTACTTGCTCCTCGCAGAGGGGAAAGATATGCCTCAGCATTAACAAACATGAATTTATCAAATAGAGTTTATAAGATTTTTGGTGAAGTTAGACTTAAGGATTACATAAAAAACATCATTAAGAGCTAACAATAGGGACAATAATTTGTTGTTTACAACATAATTAATTTAGGTATAACACTTCTGCCGGTGATTATTGCGAAGGGGTTATACCCGATCCCATTCCGAACTCGGAAGTCAAGCCCTTCAGCGCCAATGGTACTTTGTCTTAAGACACGGAAGAGTAGGACATTGCCGGCTAAAAAAAAATTATGAAAATTAAAAGCTCATTAAAATCTTTAAAAAAAAGAGACCTTAATTCTAAATTAGTTAGAAGAAGAGGTAGAGTGTATATAATCAATAAAACCAACCCCAAGTTTAAAGCCAGACAGAAGTAATTTTTATGGATAATCAGAACCATAAAGATACTTGGAGCAATTTCACTAAATTTGTGTTGTGGGGAACTGTCGCTGTTATCAGTCTTTTGGTTTTAATGGCAATATTCTTACTATAGAGTCATCTCTATGAGAATAGTTTCAGTTTTAGAAAATCAAAAAATAGAAAAAAGAATTGCTATTACACCTGATATTGCCAAGAAATATATAGCTCTTGGTTTTGATGTTATCTTATCTGAAAAATATGGTGAACATTTAGGTTTTAAAGATAATGACTATAAAGAGTTAGGTGTTGAAATTTCTAAAAACGAAGCTGAAGCTCTTGGTAATGCTGACATTATTGTTCAATTAGGTTTGTTATCTGATGATAAACTTTTACTTTTAAAAAAAAACCAAACTCTCGTTGGAGTATTTAATCCACATGTTAATAAAGAAAAAATAGAAAATTTGTCTAAGAAAAATATTAATATTTTTTCTTTAGAAATGTTGCCCAGAATAACTAGAGCTCAATCAATGGATATACTTTCTTCTCAAGCTAATCTAGCCGGATACAAAGCGGTTATAGAATCGTTTGCAAACTTTGAGAAAGCCATACCAATGATGATGACTGCAGCAGGAACAATTCCTGCGGCAAAAGTATTAGTTGTGGGTGCTGGTGTTGCTGGTCTTCAAGCCATTGCAACCGCAAAAAGAATGGGTGCTGTAGTATTTGCAACAGATGTTAGAATGGCATCAAAAGAACAAGTCGAAAGCTTAGGAGGAAAATTTTTAACTGTAGAGGGATCTGAAAATCTTGAAACAGAAGGAGGGTATGCAAAAGAGACATCAGAAGAATTTAAAAAAAAACAAGAAGAACTGTTAGCAGAAACTTTAAAAAAAATTGATATTGTAATATGTACGGCTCTAATACCGGGCAAAAAAGCACCACTAATTATTAAAGAGAATATGATAGCCAATATGAAGTCGGGCTCTATTATTTATGATTTAGCTGCTGTTCAAGGGGGGAATGCAGCCTTTACAGAAGTTGATGAAATTGTAGTTAAAGAAGGTGTTAAGATTATAGGTGAAACAAACATCCTTAATAAGTTGCCCGTTTCAGCATCAAACTTGTATTCAAAAAATGTACTTAACTTTGTGACAAATTTATATGATAAAGAAAATAAGAAAATTAATATTAATTTAGAAGATGAAATAATCGAAAAAACATTAATTAAATAAACTTATGGAAATTGATCCCTTTATATTCAGATTAAGTATATTCATTTTGTCAATTTTTATTGGATACTATGTTGTTTGGAGTGTTACTCCATCTCTACATACACCCTTGATGTCGGTTACAAATGCTATCTCATCAGTAATAATCGTGGGAGCTATTATTGCGGGGTTAGCTGGAAATTCTGATAATGATTTTACGGTTTCAAATATTCTTGGTTTTCTTGCAATATTTCTTGCAGCTGTGAATATATTTGGTGGGTTTTTAGTGACACAACGAATGCTTAAAATGTATAAAAAGAAAGATAAATAATTATGTCAGCAAACCTATCAGCAATATTTTATTTGATTTCGGGAGTATTATTTATATTGGCTTTAAGAGGCCTTTCATCTCCCGAAACATCACGACAGGGAAATTTTTTTGGAATTTTAGGGATGACAATTGCTATTACAGTTACCTTTTTATCAATTGGTAGTTTTTCTAGTGGGTTAATCTATGTATTAATCTTTTTATTAATTGGTGGGTTAATTGGTACATTTATAGCCTACAAAATACCAATGACTGCTATGCCAGAGTTGGTAGCAGGGTTTCATAGTTTGGTTGGCTTGTCAGCTGTACTTGTTGCAATCTCAGCTTTTCTAAATCCAGAAGCTTTTAACCTTGGATCCCTAGGAAGTATAAAACTTGCAAGTTTAATTGAAATGTCAATTGGAGCAGCAGTAGGAGCTATAACTTTTTCAGGTTCAATTATTGCATTTTTAAAGCTTCAAGGAATAATGTCTGGATCACCAATAACATTTAAAGGCCAACATTTACTTAATGCTCTACTATTGATTTCAATCGTAGCCTTAACTTATTTATTATGTTCAACACAATCCTCTAATTTCTTTTGGATACTGTTAGCAGTTTCCTTCTTGATAGGATTTTTATTGATTATCCCAATTGGTGGAGCAGATATGCCAGTAGTAATTTCTATGTTGAATTCGTATTCTGGTTGGGCTGCGGCTGGCATTGGATTTACTTTAGAGAATAGTGCGTTAATTATAACGGGAGCGCTTGTAGGTTCATCTGGTGCAATTTTATCATACATAATGTGTAAAGGTATGAATCGCTCTTTCTTCAATGTAATTTTAGGAGGATTTGGTGCATCAGAACAATCATCATCTTCTGGAGATAGAGAATATAGACCAGTTAAAAACGGTAATGCAGAAGATGCAGCCTTTTTAATGAAAAATGCATCTTCGGTTATAATTGTTCCAGGGTATGGGATGGCAGTAGCTCAAGCACAGCACGCATTAAGAGAGATGGTAGATACACTTAAAAAAAATGACATCAAAGTTACCTATGCAATACACCCAGTAGCTGGAAGAATGCCTGGGCATATGAATGTATTATTAGCAGAAGCTAACGTACCTTATGACGAAGTTTTTGAATTAGAGGAAATTAATAATGATTTTGCTAACGCGGATGTTGCTTTTGTGATAGGTGCAAATGATGTAACTAATCCTGCTGCAAAAAATGATCCACAAAGTCCAATTTATGGTATGCCTGTGCTAGATGTTGAGAAATGTAAATCAGTTTTGTTTGTAAAAAGAAGTTTATCTCCAGGATATGCTGGCATTGATAATGACTTATTTTATAAAGAAAATACACTAATGTTATTTGCGGATGCAAAAAAAATGACCGAAGATATAACTAAAAATCTTTAAAATAGTTAAAAATCTAAACTTAAAATTTAATCTCTCTTTGTAATGTGCACATTGTAGAATAAATTAAAATCAGACATCTTTATTCTTAGAGGATAAAAATGCTCTTCATATAAATTTTTATAATTAAACCTAATAATTGAAATTAGGTTAAATATTGAGTTAACGTGTTCAGTAGCGTTCATATAATTAAATTCTTCACCAGAGATTTGATATGTATTTTTAATAGTAAAAAACCTAATAAAAAGTCTTCCTAATCGCCAGGCAAGACCAGGGTCGGTAGGCAATGAAATTGATAAAACTCCTCCTTTATTAAGTTTGCTCATCATTTCCTGAATAAATTCTTCTGGAGACAAAATATGCTCCAAGCAATGAGAGATTATAATTCTATCAAATGTTTCATTTTGATAAGGAAGGTTCTTTCCATCATATTTAATGAGTTTTACTTTTGGGTTATTTTTGTGAAAGTCTATCGCATAGTCCGATGTCTCTGCTATGTGATATTCATTGTATGAGCAATTCATAAAATTGAAATGTGGGGCGCTGCCAGCACCTATTTCTAAAATTTTATCATAATTATTTTTTTTATTTTGAAAATTTTCTAATTTTCTATGACAGTACTTCATTAAAACACCTAATAAGCCGCTATAAAGATGAGAATTATATTTTTCATCAAGATTTCTAAATATTTCTTTTTTATACATGTATTTACTATATTAATTTATTTTGTTTTTGATAGATAGATTAATTTAAAGATGAAATCAAAAACAAATTTTTATTTAATTTTACTATCTCTATTCTTAGGAACCCTCATTACATGTAGTATTATTGGATTTAGTGGCCTGTCTCCAGTTAACGTTGACTGGATATCATCTTATGATTCAAAAAGTGATTTTTTAGCTTTAAAATTTTTTTTAAGTGATGAATGGAGATTTCCGATAGGACTCAATCCTAAGTATGGTGATATTACAAATTCTATAGTTTTCTCTGGTGCAGTACCGTTTTTGTCTTTCATACTTAAATTATTTAATTCCACTATTCCTAATAATTTCCATTATTTTTCATTGTGGATAGTTTTATGTATTTCTTTGCAGTTTTACTTCTCTTATAAAATTTTTTTTTTAATAACTAAAGATCACTTTTTTTCATTGTTATGTGGTATTTTTTTTTTATTTTCTCCAATATTATATTATCGACTAAGTATTCATTTATCATTATCAGCTCATTGGCTTATTTTAGGATATATATATTTTGAATTTAAGAATACTAAAGATAGTGAATATTATAAGTTTTTTTTTATTATACTTTCAAGTTTAACTCATTTTTATATTACAATTATGTTGCTATTGATGAGGACAATATTCTCCTTAAATTATTATTATAGAGACAATAAATTTAAAAAAATATTTCAAAAAAATATAATTATAATTTTTGTATTGTTTATATCAATGTATATAACTGGATATTTTACGATACCATCGACAGATAGTCTTGGTTTTGGATATGGAATATACAAAACAAATTTATTGAGCTTTATAGATCCCATACCAAGTGGCAGTGATCAGAACTGGTCAATTTTCTTACCAGATATTCAAAATATAAGTGGCGAATATGAGGGATATGCATATTTTGGTTTGGGAGGATTAGTCCTATTTATAATTTTAATTCTTTTTCTTTTGAAAAATATAAAAAATATAAAAAATAATAAACAATATATTATATTAGTATTATTTTTTTTTCTAATTGCATTATCCAACAATATTAGTTTTGGAAATACAACATTAATAAGTATTTCATTACCAGAATTAATATATGCCCCATTAAGTATCATAAGGGCTTCTGGTAGATTTATTTGGCCAGTTTATTATTTGATACTTATTTTTTCATTAATTGCTTTTATCAAACTTAAGATAAAAAAAAGGTACCTTGTTATTATTTTGATTTTACAAATTGTAGATACATCATTTTTGTTTAATAAAAATATAATAAAGCACTCAAATCCAAAACATTTTTTAACTAATAATAAAATTTGGAATAGTCTTGATGAAAAACCAGAATATATTTATACCACATACTCATCTGACAATTCTAATATTTTTCCAAAAGTTTCAAAATTATTAATTAATGAAAATTTTAAGACAACAAATATATTTAGACTTGGCAGATACGACAGAAAAGAACAATCAATTAAAAGAACTAAATTATATAACCAGTTAAATGAAAAAATTTTAAATGATAAGGCTATATATTTTATTGAAAATCAAGATCATTTAAGACATTTAAAGTATAAATTAGAGGACACTGATCATGGTTTTTTTTATGAAAGTGATATGTGGTTTATAATTCCACATCAAAAACAAAAAATGGAAAATAATGATATTAAGAATTTAGAAGAGGTAAGTTACCTCAAAATAAAAAAAGATATTGAACAAAATGTTTCTTTTAAAAATTCTAAAAGTTTATTGGGATTTGGATGGACACATGGATCATATGGAAGATCTATAGAAACAAGTAGTGTTTGGTCTGAAGGCAATCAATCATTTTTTATATTTGAAAACCCTTATGAAGAAGTAAAAAGTCTAGAACTATACATCGGAAATGCAATGATAAATAAAAGTGATCCGTTAATTATAAATTTATTTGTTAATGAAAAATTGATCAAAAAATTAGAAATATATGATGGTGCTAAACATAAAGTTAATATTGATTTAAAAAATCAATTAAAATTTGGATTAAATATGATTAAATTTGCAATAGAAAATCCTATAACACCAGTTTCCAAATTAGAAAGTGTTGATGGAAGATTGCTAGGTTTTAATTTAAAAAGCTATAAGTTTAAATAATTTAAAAGTGTCTAATTTTTATTTTTAATAAATCAAATATCATACATGGAATATCTCTAAATATATTTAGTTTGCTACCAGATTTATGAATCCATGTTAATGGTAACTCAATGATTTTAATTTTATTTTTTTTCAAAAGAATTGTTAATTCAACATCAAAAGAAAATCTATAAGATTTTATTTGTTTAAAATTTTTTTTAGCATAACTTTGATGAAAAACTTTAAATCCACACTGCGTATCACTTAAATTAATTTTAAATAGAAATTTAATTAATCTCTTAAAGCAAAAACCTAGCATGATTCTAATAAGAGATGCTTTAACTATAGAATTTTTGTGCTCCCTTGAACCATAATAGGCACACTTTTTTGAATTAAGCATATTTTTGTAAAACCATTTATTAAACTGATTTGGGTGTACTGACAAATCTGTATCACATATAAGAACCCATTGATTTTTTGCTTTTAAAACTCCCCTTTTAACTGCATAACCTTTTCCAACATTGTTTTTATATTTTATTAAACTAATCTTATATTTATTTGAATTTATGAAGTTTTTAATAATATTATTAGTATTATCTTTACTACCGTCGCTTACAAAAATTAATTCAACTTCATTTTTTTTTAAACTATCTAAGAATTTTTCTAGAATAGGGAGAGTTTTTTTTAATCTACTTTCTTCATTGAAGACAGGGACCACTATAGACAAACTAATCATGTCAGGAATAATATGTTATTTAAATTAAACAAGAATGAAAAATAATAGCTCAATATAGGGAATTTCATAAGATATATTTTTGCAATAGGTTTAAAAAATATTCTATAAAAAAGAATTACAATTTACAATAATTAAAGTGTTTGCATGTAAATTTAAAGAATGATATTGAGTTACTTGCACAATTATATTTACTTAATTTAATAATGTCCCATTTTTTAAAAAAAATTATCAATTAAAGAGAAGGATATCAGTTGATAAGAAAAATATTTATTGTAACAGAAAGAAGAGCAGATTTTAGTAGATATAAGCCAATTATAAAACTTATCAAAAAATCAAAAAAACTAAGATATATTTTGGTAGTTACTGGTAATCACCTATTAAAAGAATATGGTTATTCAATAGATGAAATTAAAAGAGAAAAAATAAAAATTTCAGAGAGTTTCCCAATGTTTTTAAAAAGAAAAAAAGATGATGGATCTGAAATGGTACATGGCTTGGGTGTTGCTGCTCAAAAATTAAGTCAAATTCTAAAAAAATATAAACCAGATATTATTTTATCCGGATTTGATATTGGTGCCAATTTTGCAGTAACAATAGCTGGTGCACATATGAATATACCAGTGGCCCACATCCAGGGTGGAGAAGTTTCTGGAACAATTGATGAATCAATAAGACATGCTATGAGTAAATTTGCACATTACCATTTTACTGCAAATAGTGACTCAAAAAAAAGATTAATAAAAATGGGTGAAAAAAAAAAAAATATTTACTCTGTAGGATGTCCTTCAATAGACGCACTTCTACATGAAAAAACTCATTCAAAAGAATATATAAAAAAAAAATTTAATATAGATTTAAATAAAAAATTTTTGATTTTAATACAACATCCTGTTACTTCTGAAATAAATTCAGGAGATCAAATTACAAATACATTAAATGCAGTAAAAAAAATTAATATGGATAAACTAATCATCTATCCAAATAATGATGCTGGTTCAAAAAAAATTATAAAAGTGATCAAAAATTCAGATTTTAAAATTGCAAGAACCTTGGATTTGCGAGAATACAAAACTCTATTATCAAGAGCAGCTTTATTAATAGGAAATTCAAGTTCAGGAATTCATGAGGCAGCAACATTTAAAGTCCCAGTAATCAATATAGGCACAAGGCAAAGCGGAAGACTTAAGCCATTAAACGTTATAACAACTACTTACAAGGCAGACAATATTTCCAAGGCGATTAATTATGTTTTAAATAATAAATTGTTTAAAAAAAGAATGAAATTTCTTAAAAACCCTTATGGTGATGGCAAAACATCAGGGCGTATTGTTAGTTTACTTTCTAAAATTGACATAGATAGTAGTGTTATACAAAAGAAAATTACATATTGATATTAAATCAAAGATTTGAATAAAAAAATATTATTAATAGGTGCGAATGGTTTTTTGGGAAAAAATATCTATAATTTCTTTAAGTTAAAATATAAAATAATAAAGTTTAATGACACTTCCACACCACGAAAAGATGTAAGAGTATTAAAGGATCTGATGTATGTTAAAAAAAAATATACAAAATTTGACTTTATAATTAATCTATCTGGGCAAACATCTCATAACTCAAAAAAAACAAAATCAGAAAATCTGATTGGAACTAAAAATCTAATAAAAGTATTTGATAAAAATGAAAAAATAATTTTCTTTTCTTCTTCTGCGTTAAATAATATAAAAAAATATCAACGTTTATCTCTAGAAAAAAGGAATTATTTAAACTCGAAATTAAAATCTGAAAATTTGATTACTAAAAGTATGCATAATTATTTAATAATTCGCTTGGGTAATGTTTACAATTCAAATTTCTCAAAAAGAGGCTTAATTAAAAATTTAATGCTGCATTTTACAAAAGGAAGAAAAATTGAAATAAATAATTCAAATGAAATTAATAATTATGTGCATATTAATGATTTTTTACTGATCTTTAAAAAAATTATTAAAAAAAACCCCAAACAAAAGAAATTTAATTTATCAACAGAAGCATACACAAATTTAGAATTGTTTAACCTTTTCAAAGCATATTTTAATAAGGGAATTAAAGTTATCGATGAAAAAAATACATATAATAGAAAAGAAAATAAATTTAATGTATACAAGCCTACTTTTACAATACAGAAATTATTAGAAATTTAGATGGATAATTATTATAAAAATAAGAGTGTATTAATAACTGGAGCAACGGGAAGTATAGGTTCTTCTCTTGTGAAGTTTTTGTTAAAAAAAAATTGTAAGATTTTAAGAGCTTTTAGTAACGATGAAAATGGTCTTTATGAACTATCAGAATTCATTAGTGAAAAAAATGATATTTCTTTTCAGTCGAAGATGAAAAAAAATAAGATAAGATTTATTCTAGGTGATGTTAGAGATTATAAAAGATGTTTAGAAGCAACTAGTAAAATAGATATAGTTATACATGCTGCAGCTCTTAAACATGTTCCTATATGTGAATACAATCCATTAGAAGCAAAAAAAACAAATATTATTGGTACTCAAAATCTAATTAGAGCATCTTTGAAAAATAAAGTAAAAAAATTTTTATTTATTAGTACAGATAAGGTTGTTGATCCTATATCGGTCATGGGGAAAACAAAATTTGTTGCAGAAAGAATCATCTTAAGCACCAATATGAAATACATTAAAAACAAAACTATATTTTCGTGCATAAGATTTGGAAATATTATCGGCTCAAGGGGTTCTGTTTTGCCAAAATTTAAAAGACAAATTATTGAAAATAAAAACATATCTTTAACTAGCAAAAAAATGAATAGATATTTTTTAACTATCGATAATGCTGTAAAAAATATTTGTGGTTCTGTAGCCTTAATGAAGGGTAGTGAAATATTTATTATTAACGATTTGCCTATATTCAATATAATGGATCTAGCTAATGTATTAGTTAAATATTATAAAGAAAAATTAAAGTATAATAAGAAAATATTAATTACAGGTGTTCGCTCAGGAGAAAGAATGACTGAAGAGTTATTTATAAAAACAAAACATAAGAATATTTTTCATTATAAGGATTTAATTATAATAAATGATAAAATAAATCCTAACATTGTTAACAAGTACTACAATCTAGACAAAATAAAAATTTATAAAGAAATACTAAAAACTAAAGTTGCATCTCAAAAATATATTTTAAAATATCTGATTAAAAATAATCTTATTTAAATCAAAAAAGTGTTGGTGGAATTGATTGTGAGGAACGGATTTGAACTACTGATCCTCAGGTTATGAGCCTGATGCACGATCTGATTTCTGCGTAAAACAACCAACTCTCTTTAATTAAGCTAGATAAAATTCTCAAAACTTTATTGGAGTGCGGTATTAGTGCGGTAGGGGTTATGCTAGAATAAAATCTCACTATTTATGTCAAGGATATTCATGACCAAATAAAAATTTTGTAAAAGTAACTAGCGGCAATCCTGCATCTAGATACCCAATTTAAGATTTAGTAAAGTTTAATTATGGCTACATTAGATGGAATTATTGAACCAATATATTTTTTGATTACTTCGATATCATTTATATTATTAAGTGTAATTCAATATATGAAATTTGGAAAAACTAGGGAAACAAAATATCTTGCTGGTTTGTCAGCTTTTTTCTTATGTAGTTATATTGCTATAGTTTTAAAAGGTTAAAACTATAAGCTAATAATAACTCCACTGCCTAGACACCTGACCTTAGATTTGTTAATCTTGGATTATGGATCAGATAATACCTTTAGTCTATATGATAGGTGTTCTCTTATTGGTTCTTCCTGCTTTTTTACAGTCTAATTCAAAATTAAAACAACTATTAACTAATCTTACTATTTGGATTATCATAGTCCTTATAGTTTTAACTTTTATTTATATATTTAAAAAATAATGAAAAAACCTTTAGTGATCGTGGTCAACTTTTGACACCAAGTGCGTCAATGGTGTGGTAAGATTTTTTTCTGAACGTTATCAAAATCAAAAAAGTGTTGATGGGATTGGTTGCGGGGGACGGATTTGAACCGCCGACCTTCAGGTTATGAGCCTGACGAGCTACCAGACTGCTCCACCCCGCGGTATACTTAAATTCTATTTTTAAGCTTATTTAATTTTTTAACTCTTTTAATATTTTCTTGAAGAATTCTT
>Ga0209709_10000390_pt1 | contig 41804 bp, 42 predicted proteins | sample ArcticOcean_MG_C_2_FD_187435 | JGI IMG/M metagenome (GOLD analysis project Ga0209709, IMG submission 187435) | Marine microbial communities from western Arctic Ocean - ArcticOcean_MG_CB4_136 (SPAdes) (version 2) | ecosystem: Environmental > Aquatic > Marine > Oceanic | place: Arctic Ocean... | reverse complement strand
AAACCTCTAATAAGCCAAAAGCCTATTAGCAACACAACATTATTATAGCGGTCTGGACCGGGCTCGAACCGGCGACCCCCTGCGTGACAGGCAGGTATTCTAACCAACTGAACTACCAGACCGTTGCATTAATGCCGAGCAAATATACATTGCATTTTCTATATCACAAATCTTTTTTTATATTTTATTAATTAATTATAAAAAAGATTAATTATATAAAAAATTTCAAAACTATTTAAGAAGATTATCTAGAGCTGTTGCATAAGTGTCTTTTGGAGCAACACCAACGTGTCTATCCACAAGCTCACCATTGTTAAAAACCAAAACAGTTGGTATATTTCTTACACCATACTTAGAAGCAAATTTCTGATTTGAATCAATATCTACTTTTCCTACAACTGCCTTATTTTCGTATTCATTACTGATTTCATCAATGATTGGACCAACCATTCTACAGGGTCCGCACCATGCAGCCCAAAAATCTACCATAACAGGTTTGTCACTCTTTAATACAGTTTCTTCAAAATTGTTATCTGTTATTTCTAAAGCCATAATTTAACGTTTTATATATGTTTATTTAATTTAAAATAATATTTCTACAAAATTAATTAAATAAACACGATTATTCTAACACAGAATAACTTAATTTAATATACTGCATTTTATCAATGAAGTCGTCTCGAAAACAGCATTAATTATTCGCTTAAATTTTTTAAATAATTATAATGTGCCTTTTTCTTGCCTTTTGAAAATATTGATTTACGTTTTGCTAGTGTATGAATATTGTTTTTTAATTCTAATAAAAGCCCCTTAATAGAAGAGTTTAATTCTTTTTCAGTCATTAAAGTGTTTATTCTTTCAACAAAATGAAGCTGTAATCTTTGTTCAAATAAATCAGGATTAGATACTTTCTTGACTAATACATCAAATAAATTATCAAGTAGCTGATCAACGCTAAGGGCATTTCCTTTCAATGATTTCTGAGTAGATAATATTCTGTTTAATTTTTTTACACTTAAAAAATTATTTAAAGCACTTATTTGTAAATCTTGAATAGAATTCAAAATACCTTCGCTTTTAATTTGAGAAATAACTTCTTTGTTCATTAACCATGTTTGAGTATTCCAAAGATTTTTTTCTAGAAAATTTAAAGCTTCTTTTTGTTTAGAAACTTCTACATTCAAATAGGTTGCAACTCCTTTTTGATTTGAATTGTGCGGTGTATTATATATTCCTCCAATTATGTTATGAACATGATAAATATACCTTCTGTATACCGATATTAATTCTCCATAAATTTCATTTAAATCATTATAGTTTTCTGTAGGTTTCAATGTCCATTTCATTAAATTTTCAGCTACTATTTTCAGGTTTTTAATGCCATACATACTAGCTTTTACAGGATCGTCACCAATATTTTCTGTTTGTGAATTGGGGTCATTGCCGTAACCACCAAACATGTAAATTGGATCAAGAGATTTAGAGTCTACAATTTTTCTTAAAGTTTCTTTTTCTTGTTCTGGACTTTCGCCGAAGTATCTATAACCCCACTCAATAGAGTAATCATCATAAGGTCCAAGTTGTCTGACAAATCTTATATTTTGATCTCCAGGTTGGGCAATGTAATTATATCTTGCATAATCCATAATTGAAGTTGCTATTCCAAATTTTTGAGTGAAATTTCCAGATCTTAAAGAGTCAACTGCATATGCGCTACTTGCCTTCATATTGTGAGGGAGGCCTAATGCATGACCTATTTCGTGAGAGATAACGCGACGCATCATTTCGCCAATCTCCTCTTCTGGCGTGTTTAAACTTCTAGCCTTTGGGTTAGCAGCTCCAGTTTCTATTAAATACCTGTTTCTATAGGATCTTAAGTGGTTATGGTACCAAATAATATCACTCTCTAATATCTCCCCTGTTCTTGGATCGGAAACACTAGGACCAACAGCATTTCTTGTTGTAGAAGCTACATATCTTACAGTTGAATACCTTATATCTTCCGCACTAAAGTCAGGGTCTTCTTCTTTTGTTGGAGGGTCTTTTGCTATTATAGCATTTTTGAACCCAGCTTTTTCAAAAGCACTATTCCAATCCTCTATTCCCATTTTAAAATATTTTCTCCATTTAAGAGGGGTGGCTGGATCTAAATAATAAACAATAGGCTTAACAGGTTCTACTAATTCTCCCTTTTCATAAGCATCTAAATCAGAGGGTTCTAGCCTCCATTTTCTAATTATACTGAACTCATCAGATTTTAATTCTCCAGAGCTATAATTAATTTTTTCAGTAGTGAACCAACCTACTCGCTCATCTTCATACCTTATTGGCATTAGATTTTCTGGAAGAGCAATTATAGAGTGGTTAATTTGAAAACTAAATGACTTTGTTTGGTTGTTTCTAGGCGCTTTATTTGCACTAAATGTAAGCGTGTGTAATATTTCAGTGTTTTCAGGGAAACTCTTAGCAGAATCAATGAAACTTCTTTTTTTATCAACTCCCCCAATTTTATAATTTTCTTTGTCTTTTGAACGAATAATATTAAATCCTGGAGAATCGGCCATAAAGTAATTTGTAACATCAATTAAATACCTATTGTCATCAGAATTTTTGATTTCAAATGCTGCTAAAATAGGTTTGAAATTATTTTCAGATACGCTTATTGAAATCGGATCATCCTCATTAGCTATATTTGAGTAGCTAACCTCCTTTAATAAGATTTTTTGTCCTTGTTTTATGAATTCCACAACATGCTCTGCAGTCTTTGATCCAGCATTCAAATATCCAGAATAATTTGCAGGAATTTGTGCAAATCTTGTCACTACTAAAAGTTCTCTGTCAATTAAATTTTCACTTATTTCGAAATATAATTCGTTTTTTTTGTTTTGGTAAGTTGTAATTAAGCCTTTGCTGACTTTCATGTCTAAGGTAATGGAATCAATTATTTTAAGTGGTTTATCTATACTGGCTTTTTGTGCATATCCAGTAATATTAATGCTCAGGCATAAAATTAGTATTAGTCTCATTTTATTGATTTTAATTTAATTTAAAATAAATTTTTTCTTTATCCAATTCATCTAATAATTCCTGAGAGATATTCACTTTTTTATTTTCACTTATCATATCCAACTTAATTTTATCCTCAGTATCATAAACTACAAAATTAAGTCTATGGTCCCCTTTAAAGCTATCTATTATATTATTTAGTCGCTCTAACTTATGATTGTCAATCTCATTAAGATTTAATTGTATTGATAGTTTTTTCGCAAATGAATCCAAGACATCATGCAGTAATTTAAAACTATTAAATTGTATTCTCGGATCACTTTTCTTTCCAGTTTCTCTATTCTGCCAACCTTCTTTAATTAAAGCTTTAATAAAAAGAAAATTATTAATGATTAAAAAATGTTTGAATTTCAAATAATCTTCTCCAAAAATCCTAAACTCATAAGAGTCTAAATAGTCTTCAATAACGAAAGAAGCCCAGCCTTTACCTTGCCTACTAATTCTATGCTCCACTTCTGTAAGAATTCCACCAAATGCTAATTCTTTATTAATATAGTTCTCGATATTTTTAAATGCAGTCACGTTTGAATTACAAAATGTGTTCATTTCAATTTTAAAGTCATCTAAAGGGTGTCCCGAGAGATATATTCCAACAACCTCTTTTTCCCTAGCTAATTTTTCTAATGGATCCCACTCTGCACAACTTGGTATTATTGGTTCTGAAAATTGTATTTCACTAGAGTTTTCAAATAAACTAACTTGGGCTGAATTAATATTTTCTTGGTATTTTGAAGCGTGACGTATTGTTTTTTCTAAAAATGTAATTCCATCTCCATCATCATTAAAATACTGTGATCTATGAACATTATTAAAGCAGTCAAAAGCACCAGAAGCAGCTAAATTATCAAAAGCTTTTTTATTTGCTGCTCTAAGGTCGATTCTCTTGGCTAGATCAAATATTGAATTATAATTCCCATCTTCTTTTCTGTTAGCAACAATAGTAGCTACGGCATTAGCACCTACACCTTTTACTGCCCCCATACCGAATCTGATTTCGTTTTTTTGATTTACAGAGAACTTATAATAAGATTCATTAACATCAGGGCCTAAAACATTCAACTTCATTCTCTTGCACTCTTCCATGAAAAAAGTAACCGATTTAATATCATTCATGTTATTAGAGAGTACTGCTGCCATATACTCTGCTGGATAATTAGCTTTTAGATAAGCCGTTTGATAGGCAATCCAAGCGTAACAAGTTGAGTGAGATTTATTAAATGCATAACTAGCAAATGCTTCCCAATCTTTCCATATTTTCTCTAATTTATCAATATTCAATCCCTTGCTAGAAGCTTGACTCAAGAACTTAGGTTTCATTTTATCTAGAACAGATTTTTGTTTTTTACCCATCGCTTTTCTCAACACATCAGCTTCCCCTTTTGTAAAGTCAGCTAATTTTTGTGACAATAGCATCACCTGCTCCTGATAAACTGTTATACCATAAGTTTCTTTTAAATATTCTTCCATTTCTGGCAAATCATAATCTATTTTTTCTTCTCCATGTTTTCTATTAATAAAACTTGGGATATATTCCATTGGACCAGGTCGATAAAGTGCATTCATAGCGATTAAATCATCAAAAACGGTCGGTTTTAAATCTTTTAAATGTTTCTGCATTCCCGCAGATTCATATTGGAAAACACCTACCGTTTCGCCTTTTTGGAATAGTTCAAAAGTTTTCTCATCATCTAATGGAAAATTGTCAGGATCCAAAGTTATGCTATGTTTTGCTTTGACAATTTTAACAGTACTTTTGATAAGTGATAATGTTTTTAAACCTAAAAAATCCATTTTTAATAAACCGGCTTGTTCGACTACTGAATTATCAAATTGAGTTACATAAAGATTAGAGTCTTTGGCAGTAGCTACAGGAACAAAATTCGTAATATCATCTGGAGTTATAATAACACCACAAGCGTGAGTTCCTACATTTCTTACAGAACCTTCAAGAATTCTTGCTTGAGTAATAGTTTCAGCTTCTAAATCATTCCCTTCAGATATATTTAAAAGTTGATTTACCTTATCTAAATCTTCAGGTCTGAACTCTCCCCTAAGCTTATTGGCATCTGTCTCAAATATTGTTTTTAGTTTGGACATATTTGGAACCAGCTTAGCTAATCTATCCGCATCATTTAATGGTAAATCTAGTACTCTTGCTGTATCTCTAATAGCAGATTTTGCTGCCATAGTGCCATAGGTGATAATTTGAGCAACTTGAGTGTCTCCATATTTATTTATCACATAATCCATTACTTTACCTCTACCTTCGTCATCAAAATCAATATCAATATCAGGCATACTTACCCTGTCTGGATTCAAAAATCTTTCAAAAAGTAAATCGTATTTAATAGGGTCAATATTTGTTATCCATAAACAATATGCTACTACTGAACCCGCAGCTGAACCTCTTCCGGGGCCAACTGATACTTCCATGTTTCTTGCTTCTCGAATAAAATCTTCTACAATCAAAAAATAACCTGGATATCCAGTTTTTTCAATAGTAGCTAACTCAAAATCAAGTCGCTCTATTAGTTCTTCAGTTAATTCAGAATATCTTTTTTTAGCACCTTCATAAGTTAAATATCTTAAATAATTATTTTCACCTCGTTTACCTAAATCATCTAAATCATTATGATTTTCAAATTCACTGGGAATTTCAAATTTAGGAAGCAAAACATCTCGAGCTAATGTATAAGCCTCTGTTTTATCAATAATCTCTTGAATATTAGTTATAGACTCAGAACAATCTGCAAAAAGAGACTTCATTTCATCCGAAGATTTATAGTAATATTCATGGTTAGGTAATCCGTATCGAAAACCTCTTCCTCTGCCTATTGGAGTAGATTGTTTTTCTCCATCTTTTACGCATAATAAAATATCATGTGCATTTGCGTCCTGTTTCTCACTGTAGTAGTTATTATTTGTTGCAATTAATTTTACTTTATGGTTTTTTGAAAACTTCTTAATGACCTCATTAACAACTTTTTCATCTTCTTGATTATGGTTCATTATTTCGAGATAAAAATCACTTTCAAAATTATTTTTCCACCATATTAATGACTCTTCTGCTTGTTTTTCGCCAATGTTAAGTATTTTACTTGGAATCTCTCCATATAGATTTCCGCTTAAAACAATAATATCTTTTTTATATTCTAAAATTAAATTTTTATCAATTCTAGGTACGTAATAAAAACCTTTAGTATAGGCTATAGATGATAATTTAGCTAGGTTTTGATAGCCGTTTTTATTTTTAGCTAATAAAACTATCTGATAACCATAATCTTTATAAGACTTATTTAAATGATCTTCACAAACAAAAAATTCACAACCAAGTATGGGCTTTATTGGAAACTTTTTTTGGTCTAATTCATCTTCTGATAGTTCAGAATTGTCAATTAAAATCTGCTTATTATATCTATTAACTTCATTAACAAACCTAAAAGATCCCATCATATTAGCATGATCAGTTAAAGCCACAGCTGGCATACTATGTTTTGAGGTAGTTTTTATCAACTCTTTAATACTTATGGTCGATTGAAGGACGGAGAATTGAGAATGATTATGTAGGTGGGCAAAATTTGAATTTAGAAGCTCAGTTGATACTTTGAAATTATCCTGGCCAGGGTTTAAATTGTTCTTAGTTAATTTTTCAAGTAATAAAGCTGACTTCTTTTTTAAATTAACATGATTAATGCCGATTGGCTGAATTAATGATGTGTTTTGTTTTTTAAAATCTGAAAAGTACTCCCCAGTTTGTTCTAATTGTTGTAGAGAGTAATTTTCAATTCTAATTAGCTCTAAAAAACACCTAGTTGTTGCTTCAACATCAGCTGTAGCATTATGTGCATCAGCAAATGATGATGAAAATAAATAGAAGTGTAATTCAGTTAGGGTAGGGAACTTATATTTTCCACCCCGACCTCCAGATATTTTACACAAAGTTGCAGTTTTCTCATAACAAGTATCGAGAATTTTAGAAACTTCTAAATTATTTTTTATATTTAGTCTATAAAACTCACAACCCATTATGTTTAAATCAAACTTAACATTATGACCAATAATAAATTTTGAGTTTTTTACTGCTACATTAAATTGAGCCAAAACTTCAAGCAACTCGTATCCGTCGCTTTCTGCTAGTTCTGTAGAAATTCCATGAATCTTTTGAGAATCATATGGGATATTATATCCTTCTGGTTTAATTAAAAAATCCTTACTCTCTATGCAATTACCTAGGTTGTCGTGTACCTGCCAAGCTAATTGAACGCAGCGTGGCCAATTATTTATATCTGATATAGGGGCATTCCATTTTTTAGGTAACCCTGTAGTTTCTGTATCAAATATTAAATACATTAATTAATCTGTTGTTTGAATTAAAGGTAGTCGATAAAAAATTCCTTGAGACACATTAACAGTTGACTGACCAGACGAATCATATGCGTTAAACGTGAATGTTCCACTAATTTTAGAGTCTTCTGTTATTTCATTAATAGATATTTCACCATCACTAAAATAAGCAATGCTTGCAATTCCGTCATTTAAAGTAGAGTATTGAATTGTGTCTTGATAAGTAGCCTCACCGATAATGTTTTCTCTAAAGTCATAAACACCTATATTAATAGAAGGAAATCTTAAGCTAATTGATGAATTAAAATCACTACCTGTAATTATACCTTCACCTAATGCATTGGTTGTAACATTAAAATCTGCTGCTTCCCAAGAGTTAGCACCATTAATAGTTGCTTGAAAAGCTGGAATTCTATATTCAATTTCTGATGTACAGCTCGAGATTATCAGAAAAACAGACAGTATATAAGTGATTTTTTTCATAAATATTTAATATTTATATAAAAGTAAAACAAAAAAACAAAAGATTTAATTAGAATTGGAAAATATTATTATATTTGCGCTCTCATTAATAACGGAGGTCGAGAACCCCATAAATTAATTATTATGCCAGTAAAAATTAGATTACAAAGACACGGTAAGAAAGGAAAACCTTATTATTGGATTGTTGCAGCCGACACTAGATCAAAAAGAGATGGTAAGTATTTAGAAAAATTAGGAAGTTACAATCCTAATATAAACCCACCATTAATAGAATTAAATATAGACAGTTCAGTAAAGTGGCTTCAAAATGGAGCTCAACCTACTCACACAGCTAGAAATATTTTATCATATAAGGGCGCTATGCTTAAGCATCACTTGTTAGGTGGCGTATCTAAAGGAGCACTAACTACAGAAGAAGCTGAAGCAAAATTAACAGCTTGGTTAGAAGAAAAGGGATCAAAAATAGATTCAAAAATAAATTCACTTGAAAAGGAAGTAGCTAATGTAAAAGCTAAAGAATTAGAGGTAGAAAAATTAGTTAACATCGCTAGATCTGAAGCTCAAGCAGCTGCTGTTCAAGCCGATATTGCTGAAGAAGCACCTGCTGCTGAAGAAGAAGCGCCTGCTGCTGAAGAAGCACCTGCTGCTGAAGAAGCACCTGCTGCTGAAGAAGAAGCACCTGCTGCTGAAGAAGCGCCTGCTGCTGAAGAAGCACCTGCTGCTGAAGAAGAAGCGCCTGCTGCTGAAGAAGCACCTGCTGCTGAAGAAGCACCTGCTGCTGAAGAAGAAGCACCTGCTGCTGAAGAAGCGCCTGCTGCTGAAGAAGCGCCTGCTGCTGAAGAAGCACCTGCTGCTGAAGAAGAAGCACCTGCTGCTGAAGAAAAATAATATATTAAAAAAAACATTTAATACATTTACAACCTGTTAACTAAAATTAACAGGTTTTTTTATATGAAAGATTATTATTATTTAGGGAAGATTACTAAAAAGTACAGTTTTAAAGGTGAACTGCTGATCAAAATTGATAGTGATCAAACTGATATATATAAAAAAATTAAAACTTTATTTATTTTTCATAGCAATAAATTAAATACGTACAAAATTGAAGTTATTAGAATTCATAAAGAAAGTGTTTTAAGAGTAAAGTTTGAAGGGGTGAATAGCGAAGATGATGCTGATGTAATAATTAATTGTGATGTATTTTTACCACTAAGTCACTTACCAATATTGACTGGTAACAAATTTTATTATCATGAAGTGATTAACTTTTTAATTATAGATGAAATATTTGGAGAGCTTGGGAAAATTTCAAATATTAAAGAAAACAATTCTCAAGATCTTTTTGTCATTAACAATACAAAAGGAGAGGTGTTAATTCCGATTCATGACGAATTTATAATAAAAGTTGACAGAGTAAAATCAGAAATACTTGTAAAGACGCCAGATGGCCTTATAGATTTATATATAAATTCATAAAAAATAATTTAACTTGCCTTAATAATTATTCAAAATAAATGAATTTAAACTTCAATATTAACTCTGATATTAGCAAAGCAGAAACTTTGCCTGCAAGTTTTTATAAAAACCATAAGTTATTTGAATTCATTAAAGAAAAAATATTTTTAAAAAGTTGGCATTGGGTTGGAGATGAAAACTTAGTTAAAGAAAAAAACTCTCTACACCCATTTGTGTTATTAGAAGAATACTTAGATGAACCTTTATTGCTATCTAAAACAGTTGATAACAGGATAATGTGCTTTTCAAATGTTTGTACTCACAGAGGTAACTTACTAATTTTAGAACCGTGTAAATCAGCGAAGATAAGATGCATGTACCATGGAAGAAGATTTAGTAATAATGGAGATTTCGAGTTTATGCCTGACTTCGAACAAACTAAAGATTTTCCAAGAGAATGTGACAACCTTCATAGTTACTCAGTAAAAACTTGGAATAAATTAATTTTTGTTGGTATTAATCCAATTATTGACTTTAATAAAGTGATTGATATTATGCAGAACAGGGTTGGATTTTTACCCTTAAATAAATCATTATTTGACTCTTCTCTTTCTCAAGATTTTTCAATTGATGCTCACTGGGCTTTATATTGTGATAATTATTTAGAAGGCTTTCATGTTCCTTTTGTTCACAAAGATTTAAACGAAATACTAGATTATAATAGCTACGAAACTGAAATCTATGATCATTGCAACCTGCAAATCGGTTACAGTAATCAAAAAGATGACTGCTTCATTTTTCCAAAAAACCACAAGGATTATGGTAAAAATATTGCTGCATATTATTTTTGGATATTTCCAAATATGATGTTTAATTTTTACCCTTGGGGACTATCAATTAATATAGTAAAACCTCTTGGATTAAAATTGACTAAAATTGAATTTAGATCTTATGTATTTGATAAATCTAAACTAAACCAAGGTGCAGGAAGTGATTTAGGTAAAGTTGAAAAGGAAGATGAGTTTGTGGTCCAGAATGTACAGAAAGGAATAAACTCGGCGCTTTACAAATCTGGAAGGTATTCCGCAACAAAAGAAAAAGGAGTTCATCATTTTCACTACTTATTATCAAAAATATTGACTACTTAATTTCTTAGGTTAAATAGTGAAAAAAAATTATCTCGAATACTATAAATTAACAAGCTTTGTTTATTTTTGTAAAACAAAATAAAACATTTATGAAACCAGATTTATTTGAAGCTCCAGATTATTATAATTTAGATGAATTGCTTAGCGAAGAGCATTTATTAGTTCGTGATGCAGCTAGAGAGTGGGTTAAAAGAGATGTTAGTCCAATTATTGAAGAGTACGCTCAAAAAGCTGAGTTTCCTACTCAAATCGTAAGTGGTTTAGCAAATATTGGTGCGTTTGGACCATACATACCTGAAGAGTATGGTGGAGCTGGCCTTGACTATATATCCTATGGTTTAATTATGCAAGAAATAGAAAGGGGAGATTCAGGAGTTAGGTCTACAGCCTCTGTTCAATCTTCACTTGTAATGTTCCCAATATGGAAATATGGAAATGAAGAGCAAAAAATGAAATTTTTACCTAAACTAGCCTCTGGTGAGTGGATGGGGTGTTTTGGATTAACTGAACCTGACCATGGATCTAATCCTTCAGGTATGGTGACAAATTTTAAAGATAAAGGAGATCACTATTTACTAAATGGAGCTAAAATGTGGATTTCAAACTCACCAATTGCTCAAGTTGCAATTGTATGGGCCAAAAATGAAGAAGGCAGAATACATGGGCTTATTGTTGAGAGAGGAATGGAAGGTTTTACAACTCCTGAAACACACAATAAGTGGTCTCTAAGAGCTAGCTCTACGGGTGAATTAATTTTTGATAATGTAAAAGTTCCAAAGCAAAATCTTTTACCAAATAAATCTGGACTTGGTGCTCCATTAGGTTGCTTAGATTCCGCAAGGTATGGAATTGCTTGGGGAGCAATCGGAGCCGCAATGGATTGTTATGATACTGCATTAAGGTACTCTAAAGAAAGGATACAATTTGGTAAACCAATTGGTGGCTTCCAATTACAACAAAAGAAATTAGCAGAAATGGTTACTGAAATCACTAAAGCTCAATTATTAGCTTGGAGATTAGGTAATTTAAAAAATCAAGGAAAAGCCACAACTGCTCAAATCTCAATGGCAAAAAGAAATAATGTAGAAATGGCAATTAAAATTGCCAGAGAATCAAGACAAATTTTAGGTGGTATGGGAATATCAGGCGAATATTCAATAATGAGGCATATGATGAATTTAGAAAGTGTAATAACTTATGAAGGGACTCATGACATTCATCTACTAATCACTGGTTTAGATATTACGGGATTAAACGCATTTAAATAAACTACATGTCAGTAGGTCAGATCAATCAATCAATCCACTTATTAAGACAAGATTTACTAAACCACAGCTTATACTCTAAAATTAAGAATATAAATGATTTACAAAAATTTGCGGAAACTCATATTTTTGCGGTTTGGGATTTCATGTCACTTTTGAAATCATTACAATTACAATTAACATGCACAAATACCCCTTGGGTACCAAATAAAAATTCAGAAACAGCATATTTAATTAATGAAATTGTTCTTGCTGAAGAAACAGATATTAATCAAGTTGGTGAAAGAAAAAGTCATTACGAGCTATATTTAGAAGCAATCAAAAGTTTTGGTGCAGATACCAATGATATAGATTTGTTCTTGAATAAATTAAAGAATGAAGATGTTTTTAATGCAATTAATTCTTCAAACATCCCAAAAGAGGTTAAAGATTTTTTAGAATTCACATTTAAGATAATTGAAGAAGGAAAACCTCACAAAGTTGCAGCAGCTTTCACATTTGGCAGAGAAAATCTAATTCCAAGCATGTTTACAGCAATATTAAAAAACTTTCAAAAAAACTTTCCTGAGCAAGATATTTCAAAATTGATATACTACTTTGAAAGACATATTGAATTAGATGAAGATGAACATGGACCTATGGCTCTAGAAATGGTCATAGAATTAGCAGAAAATGATCCAGAAAAATGGAAAGAAATTAAAGAAGTATCTGTAGAAGCTCTAAAAAAAAGGATTGGATTATGGAATTCAATTGAAAATATTATTGTGAATAAAAAAGTTTTAGTTTAAATGAAAAAAATAATCCTATATATTATTATTTTTACTGTATATAGTTGTGATATTTTTCAAGACGCAGAAGATATGGGTGTTTTTCCAACAAATTACAAAATACTCTCCCTAGGAGATAGCTATACCATTGGTCAGAGTGTTTGTGATGAATGTAACTTTCCAGTACAATTAAAAGACTCACTTCAAATCGAATTAAGCAGAGATATTATAAATGTAGAAATTATCGCGGTCACAGGTTGGACGACTACCTCTTTAATTAATAACTTAGAACCAATAATTGAAAACGATAGTTTAGATAATATTTTTAAAAATAACGATTTAGTAACTTTATTAATTGGAGTAAATAATCAATATCAAAATAGACCTTTTGAAATTTATGAGCAAGAGTTTCCTGAGTTAGTGAATACCGCTATTTCACTTACTAAATCACAAAGTAACTCTGATGTTATTGTTATCTCGATTCCTGATTATGCGTTTACTCCTTATGGTCAGTCAGGACCAAATCCATCAATTACTAGCCAAGAAATCGATATGTATAACACTTTTGCAGAAGACTATTGTTTAGAAAATAATATCACATATATTAATATTACAGATATAACTAGGCTTGGTTTAACTATGCCAGAATTAGTTGCTGAAGACAATCTTCACCCATCTGCAATTGCTTATAAGAAATTTGTAGAAAGAATTTTTCCTGTTGCTCTAAATAAACTTAAGGATTAAATTTCAGGAGCAATTTTTATTTTCAAATTATTTAAATCATTTGTTACTGGTATCTGACAAGCCAATCTACTGTTGTTTTCTAAATAAAGAGCCTCTGACAACATTGCTTCTTCATCTTCAGATTTTGGAACTAAATTATGTTGAGATTCAATATAACATTGGCAAGATGCGCACATAGCCATTCCACCACATACACCAATAGAAGCTTCACTCTCAAGTTCATGTATTTTGATTAATTCCATCAAGTTTATAGACATATCTGTAGGAGCAATCACATCATGAATAATGCCATTTCTGTCTGTAATAACAATATTTATATCATTTTCATTCACTATAAAATAGTTTTAATAACAGCTTTTGGAGCTTTTTTATGTGACCCATCAAATCCCTCAACACCTGTTACTGTTGTATACTTTAAAAGAAATTTTTTATTTGGATTTAAAATCTTAAAAGCAGATTGACACATTAAAGCAGCTTCATGAAAACCGCATAAAATTAATTTAAGTTTTCCTGGATAAGTATTAACATCTCCGATTGCATAAATTCCAGGAATATTGGTTTGGTAATCTAATGAGTTATTTACTTTAATTGCATTTTTTTCAATTTCCAAACCCCAATTAGAAATTGGACCTAATTTAGGAGAAAGGCCAAAAAGAGGAACAAAGTAATCTGTCTGTATATCAGTTTCAGAATTATCAGATGCTTTTATTGTAATTGATTCTAAGTTAACTTTTCCATTTAGACTAACTACTTCTGCTGGAGTGATAATATTGATTTTATTCAAATTCTTCAATTGTTGAACTTTATCTACTGAGTCAAGAGCTCCTCTAAATTCATTTCTCCTATGTATTAAGGTAACTTCCGATGCTATTTCACATAGAACAATTGCCCAATCAAGTGCAGAATCGCCTCCACCAGCAATCACTATCTTTTTATCTTTAAATAAGTTAGGTTCTTTAATGAAATATTCAAGACCAAAACCTTCATATTTACTAATATTATCTATAAGTGGTTTTCTGGGTTCAAAGCTGCCTAAACCTCCAGCAATAACAACTATTGGTGCTCTATGTTTAGTTCCTTTATCTGTTTTTACAATAAAAGAATTATCTTCTTGTTTATCAATGGTCATTGCTCTTTCCCCTAAAGTAAATCCAGGTTGAAATTGAGAACACTGTTCCATTAATTTATCAACTAAATCATCTGCCAATATCTCAGGGTAAGCTGGAATATCATAAATGGGTTTTTTAGGATATATTTCAGAACACTGCCCTCCTGGTTTAGGTAAAATATCAATTAAATGACATTTCATTTTTAACAAACCTGCTTCAAAAACGGCAAATAATCCAACGGGGCCTGCTCCAATAATTAAAATATCAGACTTTATCATTTATGATTCAATATTAATGACATTTTCAATTTCTGGAGCATGTTTTTTTATAGTCATTTCAACTCCAGACTTTAGTGTCATTTGATTAATACTACAAGTGGAGCATGCTCCTTCAAGCTTAACAGAAACTGTATTAGCATTAATTTCAAGTAGCGAGATATCACCACCATCTCTTTGAAGAAATGGCCTGATTTCGTCTAGGGCTTTTTCAACTTTTTCTTTAATATTATCAGACATTATAATTGATTTATTTGTTTATTAACTGCGGAACAACCTGCCATAGTTGTGATTTTAATTGCTTCTGTTACTGGGAGGTTTTTGTTCCTTTTCACAACTTCAGATACAACGTTCTGTGTAATTAGTTTAAAATCTTTACTTACGGTTGTATCATCTTGCATTGTAACAGGTCTACCAAAATCTCCAGCTTCTCTAACACTTTGAACAATAGGAATATTACCTAAAAAGGGTACTTCAAGATCATCTGCTAAATTTTTAGCACCGTCTTTTCCAAATAAATAATATTTGTTATCTGGTAATTCTTCAGGTGTAAAATAAGACATGTTTTCTATAATACCTAAAACTGGCACATTGATTACTTCTTGCTTAAACATAGCTACACCTTTTTTTGCGTCAGCTAATGCAACATTTTGAGGGGTGCTAACAATTACAGCACCTGTAATAGGTAATGCTTGTAATATACTTAAATGAATATCTCCAGTACCTGGGGGTAAGTCAATTAATAGAAAATCTAATTCTCCCCAATTAGCATCAAAAATCATCTGATTTAAAGCCTTTGAAGCCATTGGCCCTCTCCATATAACAGCCTGATCTGGTTTTGTGAAAAAGCCTATAGATAGAATCTTAACCCCATAATTCATTACCGGCTCCATTTTGCTTTTACCTTCAACTAATACAGACATCGGTCGTTCATCTACTATATCAAACATAATAGGAATAGATGGTCCATAAATATCTGCATCTAAAAGACCTACTTTAAATCCCATTTTTGCAAGTGAAACAGATAAATTGGAAGTGACTGTAGATTTACCTACACCACCCTTACCAGATGCAACTGCAATAATATTTTTTATGCCTATGATTTTTTTAGCCTCTATTTTTTTAGCCTCTTTGACAGGGGAAATTGACTTAAAATTAATCTTAACTTTATAGTTAGAATTTAATTTTGAAATTAAAAATTTATTTATCTCTAATTCAGCTTTTTTCTTTGCTTGTAAAGTTGGATTTGAAATATTTACATCTAAGATAATTTCATCAGAAAAGTTAACAAGATTGACAAAAATACAGTTATCGATTTTTGCTACTTGAAGTTTTTTTAGTATTTCGTTTTTACTTATTTTCAAATTCTGGTGTTCTTTATGCAAATATAGTGCGAAAACTTGATTTTAATAAATGTATTAGAGTTATAGTTCTATGTTTGGGTCCCAGTATAAAATATTAAAATTCTGTACTTGATTATTAACTATTACAATTCCTTCACTCTCAAGAAGTTTTTTCATTAAATTAGAACCAAAAAAATGATGCTTTCCAGTTAAAAGACCCACTCTATTGACTACTCTATGAGCAGGGATATCTGATGTATTATGGGAATGGTTCATGGCGTAACCAACAGCTCTTGAGCTTTGTGGAGATCCTAGAAACTTAGCAATAGAACCATAATTTGTAACTCTTCCGTAAGGGATTAATCTAACTACATTATATGTCTTTTCGAAAAAATTATCTTTATTTAACTTCAAAATATTAGATTTTAAATTTAATATATGTAATTGGTTTAGCTTCTTTTAAAAATAACGATTCATAATGAGTTTTTATGCTTGTAACTTCTTTTGGACTACCCTCCCTTTTATAAATATCATGATTAGAATATAGTATTTCAGCACCTTTTTTAGCTTGCAAAATACCTAAAGTGTATCCATGAAGAAATTCACTATCAGTTTTTAAATTGATAAAGCCATTATTCTTTAGTATAGTTTTGTATTTATTTAAAAATTCTAAATTTGTTAACCTATGCTTGGTTCTTTTGTATGTAATTTGAGGATCTGGGAATGTAATCCAAATTTCAGATATTTCGTTTTCATCAAAAAGAAAATCAACAAGTTCAATTTGAGCTCTAATAAATCTAACATTATTAATATTACCATCTATTGCTGTTTTAGCACCTCTCCAAAATCGAGCACCTTTTATATCGATTCCGATAAAATTAATATCAGGATGTTTTTTTGCAAGCTCTACAGAATACTCACCTTTACCACAACCTAACTCTAAAATAATTGGATTATTATTATTAAAAACATCTATAGACCATTTTCCTTTGAACTCGAAAGTATCTGATAGTAAATCTTCTCTTGTTGGCTGAAACACATTATTAAAACTATCGTTTTCCTTGAACTTCTTTAATTTATTTTTACTTCCCAAAATCTAATATTTTATGCAAAGAAATAATAATAAACTCTTAATAAGAAAATAAAGTTGACTAATTTATATATTTAGATATAGTAAATGAGAACTCACTACCAATTCCAAGTTTAGATTCAATATATATGTTTTCATTATGAGCATCGATTATGTGTTTGACAATCGAAAGGCCTAGTCCAGATCCGCCTTGCTTTCTAGAACCACTTTGATCAACTCTATAAAATCTTTCGAAAAGTCGCGGCAAATGTTCTTTCAAAATACCTTCTCCATTATCAGTAATTCTAACTATAAATTTCTCTTCAGTTAAACTTTCTAGACTAACCTCTGTTGTACCTTTATATGTTCCATATTTAATAGAATTAATTACAAGATTTGTAATAACTTGTTGAAGCTTATCCTTATCTCCGCAAACTAAAATAGGTTTCGAATATTTCTTATTAAAAATTAATTTAATTTCTTTTTTTTGAGCTTGAATTTCTAATTGCTCGAAAACAGTTTTTACAAGTTCACTTATATCGAATGAGTTTATCTCTAGATTTAAGATTCCTGACTCTAATTTAGTTATCATATCCAAATCTTTAATAATATAAATCAACCTCTCAATACTAATTTTAGCCCTATTCAAAAACTTATCTCTAACAGACTCATTGTTGACAGCTCCATCTATTAAATTTTCAATGTATCCTTGAATAGTAAAGATTGGTGTTTTTAATTCATGAGCTACATTTCCTATAAATTCTTTTCTGAATTCCTCTTTTATTTTTAAGGTTTCAATTTCCAACTTTTTGTCTTTACTAAATTCATTAATATTTTGCATTAATGAATTCATATCAGTAGCGACATCAGGCTTAGACAATGAAATTGAGTCAAGTAAATTCAAGTCTTTATATAAATTTTTGATTTTTATATATATAAAAGCTTCAACTCTGGATTGAATTATAATAAAAGATATAATAAAAATTATAGCTGTCAGATACATAAGCTCAATAGAATACTCTTCTAACAAAGAAATAGTATATAGGAAAATGGTAATTATAATTGATATAATTAAAGAAATTGCAATTGAAGTTTTAATTGCAAATGAGTAAGAATTTTTAAACTTAAAGGACATTAGTTTACAAACTTATAACCAACTCCCTTAATAGTTTTAAACAATGAGTCACCGATTTTTTCTCTTAATTTTCGAATATGCACGTCAATAGTTCTATCTCCAACAATAACGTCTCTACCCCAAACAACATCTAAAATCTTACCCCTTGTAAACACTGTATTAGGACTTGATGTCAACAAATATAACAATTCAAATTCCTTTCTTGGTAAAGAAATTTCAATTCCTTTTAGAATAACTAAATATTTAGATCTATCAATAACCAATTCATTAATTTGAACTAGTTGATTGTCATTGTCAGAAAACCTTCTTCTTAGTAGCGCCTTAACCTTACTTAATAACACCTTTGGCTTTATCGGTTTTGTTATATAATCATCAGCACCTGCATCGAAACCAGCAATCTGAGAAAAGTCTTCAGACCTAGCTGATAGAAAAGTAATGATCACATTTTTTAATTTTATAGATTTTCTGATTTGCTTACAAGCCTCAACCCCATTCATTTTAGGCATCATTAAATCCATAATGATTAAGTCAGGAATTTCTTTTTCTGCAATTTCAATAGCCTCAAGTCCATTATTTGCCTTACTTACTTTATAACCCTCAGATTCTAGTGAGTAAGAAATGATTTCCAAAATATCTGGCTCATCATCTACTAGTAGTATTTTATAATCTTTATTCAAGTTTTTTACTTTTTAACAAATATATAAAGTAAATCGCTTATTAAATTCAAATTATTGACTGATAACATTAATTAATTATTAAAAAGCATGGATTATTGTATTGATTTTTTTTTATTTTAAATACTTTTGGACGTATGATTAATTACAAGAATATTTTTAAAATTAAAAAGACTAATGAATTTGAGTCTATGGCAATGAAAATATTTAAATATCAATTTGATAATAATAAAATTTACAGGTCATTTTGTGATTTAATAAACAAGAATCCAGCGGATATAGTTAATTCAAATCAAATACCATTTTTGCCAATTAAATTTTTTAAGTCTCACAAAGTTTTAAGTTCTAAACAGCCGATAGAAAAAAAATTTATTAGTAGCGGAACAACCAATACTAATTTAAGCACACATCATATAACTAATTTAAAACTTTACGAATTAAGCTTCGAAAATTCTTTTAAATATTTTTTTGGAGATATAAAAGATTATACTGTTTTGGCATTATTGCCTTCTTATATAGAAAATAAAAATTCTTCTTTAATCTATATGGCAGATAAATTAATAATGAAAACAGAAAATAAAAGTAGTGGGTTTTATCTAGATAATTATACCAAATTAAAAGATAAATTAATTGAATTAAAAAATGAGAAAGTCATACTTTTAGGAGTTACTTTCGCCTTATTAAATTTAATCGAAAAATTTAATTTTCAATTACCTAACCTTACTATAGTTGAAACTGGCGGGATGAAAGGAAGAAGAAAGGAAATGATAAGAAATGAGCTTCATGCAAAACTAATAAATGGATTTGGCACTAATCTAATTTGCAGTGAATATGGCATGACTGAGTTACTTTCTCAAGCATATTCAACTAATAGTGGTGTTTTCCAATGCCCTCCGTGGATGAAGATACACATAAGAGAACCACAAGATGCTTTGTCTTTCAAAAGAAATGGAATAACTGGAGGAGTTAATGTAATAGACTTAGCAAATGTTAATTCATGTTCTTTTATAGCAACTGAAGATTTAGGTAAGAAAAATGATGAAAATAATTTTGAAATACTAGGTCGGTTTGACAATTCTGATATTCGAGGGTGCAATCTATTAGTGTAATAGTTATATAAATTTGATTATATAGGTATTCCTTTTTCCTTTATTAATTATCACGTACTTATCATTAATCAAGTCTTTAGCATCAATTAAATATTCTTTTTTAACTTTAGATTTATTAATTGAAATAGAATTTTCCTTTAGCGCTCTTCTTGCCTCTGAGTTCGATTTTAAAAACTCTGTTTTGGATGATAAAGCAGAGATAATATCAACACCTGCCACTAAATTATCCTTAGATAACTCAACTAACGGAACTCCTTCAAATATATCTAAAAAAGTATTTTCATCAATTAATTCAATGTCTTTTTTAAAACTCTTACTATATAATATAGTTGAAGCTAGTTCTACTAGAGTAAAAGATTCTATCGAATGGACAATTGTTGTGATTTCTCTAGCTAAAATCTTTTGAATTAGTCTTTTGTGTGGCTCAGCTCTATGGGTTAATATCAGATCTGTAATCTCTTTTTTAGAAAGAAACGTGAATATTTTAATATACTTTTCGGCATCTAAATCACTAGTATTTAACCAATATTGGTAAAATTTATATACTGAAGTTTTATTTGAATCTAACCAAATATTACCTCCTTCTGTTTTACCAAATTTAGTTCCATCAGATTTAGTAATTAAGGGGCAGGTTAAGGCATAACCCTTGCCAGAAGAAATTCTTCTTATTAGCTCTGTTCCTGTTGTGATGTTACCCCATTGATCACTACCTCCCATTTGAATAGTGCAATCATACGTTTTATATAAATGTAAGAAATCATAGCCTTGAACTAATTGATAAGTAAATTCTGTAAAACTCATTCCAGTTGATGACTCTGATGAAATTCTGTTTTTTACAGAATCTTTAGACATCATATAATTTACAGAAATGTGTTTACCAATATCACGAATAAATTCTAATAAAGAGAATTTTTTCATCCATTCAATATTGTTTAGTATTAGTGCTGGATTTTGAATTTTTGAGTCGAAATTTAAAAACTGAGATAATTGTTTTTTTATAGCTATTTGATTTCTAAGTAATGTTTTTTCATCTAACAAGTTTCTTTCAGCAGATTTACCAGAAGGATCTCCAATCATTCCAGTTGCACCGCCAATTAAAGCTATTGGTTTATGCCCTGATCTTTGAAAATGAGCGAGTAACATTATAGGTACTAAACTTCCAATGTGAAGAGAATCAGAGGTTGGATCAAACCCAGTATATGAAACTCTAGATGATTTACTTAAATGATCATCAATTCCAGGCACCTCATCATGAATCATTCCTCTCCATCTAATTTCATCTATAAATTTCTTCATCACTTATAAGTTGTTTTAATTAAAAATATACAATTCTAATTTGTATTAATTAAGTTAATTCTAGTAATACTGTCAATTTTTATGGTATCAATTAATATTTTATTTAATTTACTTTTTTTAATTAGTTTTTTACTCAACTCTGCTGATAGCTTTTTCATTATATCTAAACTATCATTAGTAATTCTTTTATTGTATTCTAATTTGATTTTAACAGCGTCATAAATTGATTGGTATATTTTTAAATCAAATGAGTAATACTCATTGCTTTGAGCAAATATAGTGCTGTCAATAGAGTGTTTGTTGAAAATATACTGCTCTGGAATAATGCCGTTATTTTCAAGAATTTTTTTATTAACTCCTTTAGCAACACTAATAAGTGTCATGTCGTAAATAATATCAACCATTTTTTCTTTAGAAATTAAATATTTAGGTTGAGAAGGCTTTTCGATTAAGCTATTATTTGTACAGCTTAATAAAAAAATTGTCAAAGTTATAAAATTTAGTTTTCTCATCTTTCAAATGTCAGTCTTTTTCCACGAGCAGTATTTATAAATCGAGAATTCTCATATATTAACTTTCCATTTACAATTGTATGTGAAATTCTAGATCTAAATGATTTTCCTTCAAAAGGAGACCAGCCACACTTATACAATATATTGTCTTTATTTACAGTCCATGGATTATTTAAGTTAAAAATAACTAAATCCGCATAATAACCCTTTTTAATGAACCCTCTTTTTTCAATTTGGAAAAGTATTGCAGGATTATGACACATTTTTTCAACAATTTTTTCAAGTGTAATTTTATTATTGTGATGTGCTTCTAACATTACAGCAAGGGCGTGTTGAACAAGAGGCCCTCCAGATGGACAATTTAAATAATTAGATTTTTTTTCCTCTTCAGTATGTGGAGCATGATCACTTGCTATTACATCTATTCTATCATCAAGCAAAGCCTTCCACAAAGCATCTCTGTCAGATGAGCTTTTAACTGCTGGGTTCCATTTTATTTTTGAGCCAAGTTCAGCATAATCAGAATCAGAAAACCACAAATGATGTATACAAACCTCAGAAGTGATTTTCTTATTTTTTAACTTTTTCTTATTAGAAAAAAGTTTAGTTTCCTCTGCAGTTGAAAGGTGAAAAACATGTAATCTTGCTCCAGTTTTTTTTGCTAATTTAATAGCATTTGACGATGAAATATAACATGCTTTCCTACTCCTAATTAAAGGGTGAAATTTCATAGGAATGTCATCACCATATTTGTCAGTATACTCTTTTAGATTATTCTTTATAGTAGCCTCATCTTCACAATGTACAGAAATAAGCATATCTGTTTTAGAGAATATTTGTTCTAGAACTTCTAAGTCATCGACTAACATATTACCTGTAGAAGAGCCTAAAAATAATTTTAATCCAGCAACATTTTTTTTATCTACTTTTAATATTTCATCTAAATTATCATTTGTCCCTCCAAACATAAATGAATAATTAGCAAGAGAGTCTTTTGAGGCAGTATCGAATTTTTTTTCTAACTCTACTAGGGTAGTAGCTTGAGGTTTGGTGTTTGGCATTTCAATAAATGAAGTAACACCTCCGGCTACTGCAGCTCTAGATTCTGATTTAATGTCTGCTTTGTGTGTAAGACCTGGTTCTCTAAAATGAACTTGGTCATCAATTATTCCAGGAATCACAAAATTATTTTCTGCATCTATAATTTGAACAGATGATGACTTCAAGCTAATAGAACTAGATATTTCTTGGATTATCTCATCTTCAATGAAAATATCAGATGTAATTATTTTGCCTTCATTAATAATTCTTGCATTTTTTATTAAAATCTGATTCATTATCTAAAATTTGATATTAAATATTTTTTTTATCCTCATAGATAATACTCCAAAGATTGCTTCTGAAATTATACTACCATTAAGTTTTGATACTCCGTGTTTTCTGTCCGAAAAAATTATTGGCACTTCTATTATTTTAAAATTTTTTAAATAAGCTTTATATTTCATTTCTATTTGAAAAGCATATCCAGTAAATTTAATATTATCTAAGTCAATAGATTCTAGAACTGTTTTTTTATAACAAACATATCCAGAAGTTGAGTCTTGGATTTTCATTCTTGTAATTAGTTTGACATAAACTGAAGCTGTATAAGATAAAATTATCCTACTTAAAGGCCAGTTTACTACATTAATTCCATTTAAATATCTTGAACCAATTGACATGTCATAATCATTTACCAATATCTGTTCTAAAATTATTTTGATGTCTTTTGGATTGTGAGAAAAATCTGCATCCATTTCAAAAATATAATTAAACTTCTTTTTTAAAGCCCATTTAAAGCCATCCACATAAGCTGTACCTAAACCATCTTTTTTTAATCTTTTTAATAAAAATAATTGTTTGCTAAATTTTAATTCTAATTCTTGAACTTTATTATACGTTAAATCTGGAGAATTATCATCAACAATTAATATGCTAATGTCAGAGTATAAGTGAAATATTGAAGTAATTATGTTTTCAATGTTTTCAATTTCATTATACGTTGGAATTATAATTAAAACATCCTTCATTATTATATAATTTTAGTAAAAATAGTTATTTAGTAGATTATTTTTGTATAATATTCTTCTTAATTTAGCAACAATGGTAAGAGACTATATATTATTTGATGGGTTCACAATTATTATTTTAATGAACATTTTGCTAATTGCAATTACTAAAACATTGAATAATTCAAAATTCAAATACTTTCTTCAAATATATTTAAACAATTCGTTTTTAAAATTCAATTCAAATGAAAATAGTTATCTAAGCAACTTCAACGTATTACTTAACATTAATTTTATTATCTCGACAAGCATGTTAATCACTATCTTATTGTCTTATATTTCATTCAATAATATTAGTTTTGATATATCAATTTTTTTAAAAATTTCATCTTGGTTGGTTTTATTTATATGCATTAAATACTTATTTGAGATGTTAATTGGATGGGCCTTTGACATAGGCAAGTTTGTTGCTTCATTTAATTCACAAAAAACTAGTTTCAATAAATTTATTGGGATAATTATAGTTCTGTTGAATTCGTTAACAATTTATACTTTTCCAAATTCATTAACATTTCTAAAAATAAGCATATTTATTATAGCTACTCTCTATTTAATTGGGATTTATAAAGTAATTAGATTGAATGATAATTTGATATTACCAAACATGTTTTATTTTATTTTGTATCTTTGCACTCTTGAAATTGTACCAGTTTTATTTTTTATAAATGAATTGATATAGTTTCAATTCTAAAGGTAAGCTATATGAAAGTTAAAACTATTCTTGTTTCACAAACCAAACCTACAATACCTCATTCTCCTTTTTTTGAGTTAGAGAAAAGTCAAAATATTAAAATAGATTTTGAACCTTTCATTCATGTAATGCCAGTTTCGGTAAAAGAAATTAGATTACAAAAAATAGATTTAACAATGTACACGGCTATCATATTAACAAGTAGGTATGCTGTGGATCATTACTTTAGGGTATGTGAAAAAATGAGATATAAAGTTCCTGATTCAATGAAATATTTTTGTCAATCAGAAGCTGTTGCTTTTTATTTGCAAAAATATGTTGTTTATAGAAAAAGGAAAATATATGTAGGTCAAAGGAAGTTTGAGGATTTATGCCCTCTAATTGAAAAATATAGTTCCGAGAAGTTTTTACTGCCAACAACTGATAAATTAAAGGCTGAAGTACCCGTTCTTCTAAATGAATTAAACATCAATTGGAGGCAGTCAGTTTTTTACAGAACTGTAATTAGTGATTTATCTCATTTAGCAGATGTTTCTTATGACATATTAGTTTTTTTCAGCCCAACTGGAATCGACTCCTTAATGAAAAATTATCCTGATTTCAAGCAAAACAATACAAGGATTGCAACCTTTGGAGCAATTACTAAAAAAACATGTGAAGATAAAGGTCTTAAAGTAGATATTTCAGCTCCTTCTAAAAAATTTCCATCTATGGCGATGGCATTAGAAGATTATATAAAAAAAGTGAACAAAAAATAATTAAATTTATTTTTCACTGTTTGGAGCTCCGGATAAAATATCTTTATTTGAATAAGATTCAAATTGCTTAAAATTATTTATAAAAGAATTCGCTAATTTATAAGCAGTCTTATAGTAATTTAAATCATCATTCCATGTCATTCTAGGGCTCAAAACTGATGTAGGTACATTTGGACATATTCTAGGCTGATTTAAATTAAACACAGAATGTGTGTGGTAATTATTTTTATTCGCTTCTTCTAAGTCTCCACTAAGCGCAGCATTTATCATTGCTCTAGTATACTTTAACTCCATTCTTTTACCAATCCCATATGGACCTCCAGTCCAGCCTGTGTTAATCAACCAAACAATAGCTCCTGATTGATTTATTTTTTTAATTAACATCTCAGCGTATTCAGCTGGGTGTAGTGGCATAAAAGGAGCTCCAAAACAAGCTGAGAAATAAGGTTGTGGCTCAATTACCCCGTCTTCTGTTCCTGCAACTTTACTTGTATAGCCAGAGATGAAATGATAAGCTGCTTGACTTGGGGTTAATTTTGATATTGGAGGCAAAACTCCAAAAGCATCTGCTGTTAAAAAGAATATGTTTTTTGGGGATCCTCCTATTGATGGTTTTCTGATATTTTTAATAAAATCTATAGGGTAGCTTACTCTTGTGTTTTGTGTAATTGAAATGTCTTTAAAATCAACTTTACCATTCTTGTCTGCAATTATGTTTTCTAACAAAGAGCCTTTTTTTATTGCATTAAAAATATCGGGTTCACTTTCTTTATTAAGATTAATAACTTTAGCATAACATCCACCTTCAAAATTAAAAACCCTATGTTCTTTACTCCATCCGTGTTCGTCATCTCCAATTAATTGCCTACTTGGATCTGCAGATAATGTTGTTTTTCCTGTACCTGACAATCCAAAGAAAATTGCTGTATCTTCTTTTTCACCAATATTAGCACTACAATGCATTGGTAAAATGTCTTGATAAAGCGGTAGTAAAAAGTTTAGTACAGAAAAGATAGATTTTTTAATTTCACCTGTATAACCTGTCCCTCCAATAATTACTATTTTTTTGGAAAAATTGATGATTGCAAAATTCTCACTTCTTGTTCCATCTTCTTTTGGATTTGACTTAAATCCTGGAGCATTAATCAATAACCAATCTTCTTGAAAATTTTGAGTAGAGTTTTTTTCTAATCTTAAGAACATGTTATTAGTAAAAAAATCACTGCTTGGAAGTTCACATATGGTTCTTATATTAAGCCTAGATGTGTCTAATGAGCAAACATAACTATCTCTAACATAAACATCTTTAGCAGACAAATAATTAGTTATTTTTAAATATAGTTTTTCAAAATCAGATTCCTCAATTGGAATATTAATATCTCCCCACCAAACTTTATTATTGGTGATTTCATTCTTTACAATATATCTGTCTTTTGGAGATCTTCCAGTAAATTTTCCGGTATTTATGGCTAAAGCTCCAGAATCAACTATAAATCCATGTTTTTTGTCAAGTATTATTTTCTGTAATTGGTCTACCGGAGTTTGATAGAAACAATTAGATTTTAATAATCCATATTTGTCTAAATTCATTTATTTGATTTAAATGTATTCATCCAAATGTAAGAATTTATTAAGTAATTTAATATACATACAGGCCTTAATGATTAAATTATTAAATTTATAGCATAACTATATATACATGAGAAAAATATTAATAATTGGTTCTGGAAAATCTTCATCATATTTGATTAAATACCTACTAGATAAATCTGAAAAAGAAAATTTATTTATAACAATTGCAGATAAAGACATAACCAATTCAAAATTATTATTAAATAACCATTCTAAATCTAAAACTATTGCGTTAGATGTATTTGATGATAATGCTAGAGAACAAGAGATAATTAATGCAGATATCGTGATTTCAATGCTTCCTGCAAGGTTTCATTTAATCGTAGCTAAAGATTGTGTTAATCATAGTAAAAATATGTTAACAGCATCCTATATAAGTGATGAAATGCGTGCTTTAAACGAACAGGCAGTAGAAAAAGGAATAGTGATTATGAATGAAATTGGTTTAGACCCAGGGATTGATCATATGAGTGCAATGAAGGTCATAGATCAAATAAAGGGAAAAGGTGGGAAAGTGATTTTATTTGAATCTTTTACCGGCGGCTTAATTGCTCCTGAATCTGATAATAATTTATGGAACTACAAATTTACATGGAATCCTAGAAATGTTGTTCTTGCAGGACAAGGAAGTCCTGCGAAATTTGTTCAAGAAGGCTCTTACAAATACATTCCTTACAGTAAACTTTTTAGAAGAACTGAGTTTTTAGAAATTGAAAATTACGGCAGGTTTGAAGGCTATGCTAATAGAGATTCATTAAAGTACAGAAAGATATATGGACTGAATGATGTTAAAACTTTATATAGAGGCACGATAAGAAAAGTGGGGTTTAGTAAAGCTTGGAATGTATTTGTTCAATTAGGCATGACAGATGACAGTTACATAATCGAAAACAGCAACAACATGAAGTTTAGGGATTTTGTAAATTTATTTTTACCCTATCACCCAACAGATTCTGTTGAATTAAAATTAAGACTCTCTCTGAAAATAGATCAAGATGATCTTATTTGGAATAAATTACTAGAGCTAGATATCTTTAGTAATGAAAAAACTATTGCACTAGAAAAAGCAACTCCCGCACAAATTTTACAATTCATCCTCTGTCAAAGTTGGTCATTAGGGACTAATGACAAAGACATGATCGTAATGTATCATAAGTTTGGATATGAAATAAAAAATAAAAAATATCAAATTGAATCGAACATGGTATGTATGGGTGAAGATCAGACTTATACTGCGATGGCGAAAACTGTTGGTTTGCCTTTAGCGATTGCTACATTAGCAATTTTAAACTCAAAGATAAAAGTAGTTGGAGTTCAGCTACCTATAAATAAAAACATCTATAATCCAATACTTAAGGAATTACTTGAGTATGGAATAAAATTCAACGAACACGAAGTTCCATATCATGGGTATAACCCACTTAATGTTTGATTAAATTATATGAAAAATGTAAATAATACAATAAAAATTGACGGCATAGATAAGGAAATTATTAGGTCACTTATGACTAATGCAAGAACCCCTATTTTAGAAATAGCAAAAAGAATTGGAGTTTCAGGTGCCGCTATTCATCAAAGGCTTAGAAAGTTAGAAAATTCAGAATTAATAGAAGGCTCTAAAATTATAATTAATCCAAAAGTTCTTGGATATAAGACCATGGCTTTTATTGGTATTTATTTAGAAATAGCAGGGGATAATGCAGATGTAGTGCGTGAATTAAAAAAAATACCTGAAGTAATAGAATCCCATTATACCACAGGAAATTGGAGTATCTTAACAAAGGTATTATGTGTTGATAATGAAAATTTAATGCAGATATTAAATAAAAAAATTCAAACTATTAATGGTGTTTCCAGAACAGAAACCTATATTTCTTTAGATCAGCAAATCGATAGACAAATTGATATTTAGAATAAAATTTTTGTGATTTAATTACAAAATACGGCCATGGGACAGTAAGTGATACAGCCCAAACAATGGCTGCTTTTTCTTCACTATATAAGTAGTCAAAAAACACAAATAACATCGTTGAATAAATAGAGATTTTAATGAAAAAACTCTTCATAAACTTTAAATAGTTTACAATATCAAAACTATCTATTTCTTTATCAGACATGGTATTGAATTGAGAAAGTAAATATTTGGCATTTCTCGGGTTCATATAATAAGCAAATCCCAATAAAATAAAATTCACTAAAAGTAATACGATGATCATAATACAATATTAATAATTTTCCCAGGTATAACGATAACTCTTTTTGGAGTCTTGTTCTCAAGTTTAATTAAAACATCAGAGTTAGTTAGAACAATCTTCTCTATTTCTTCTTTATTTAAGTCCAGAGACAACTCTAGCTTTAGCCTTACTTTACCATTTATAGAAATTGGATAAGTTTTCGAAGACTCTACTAACATCTTAGGGTCAAAAACAGGGTAAGACTCTTTAGTAATTGACTCATAATTTTCAGTTTTTTCCCATAATTCTTCACAAATATGAGGGACATATGGAGATAATATAATTAATAACGGCTTTAAAATTTCTATACTAGAACATTTTTGTGTTGTTAACTCATTAACAGCAATCATGAAACTTGAAACGGGTGTGTTGAATGAGAAGTTTTCAATATCAATTTCAACTTTTTTAATCACAGTATGTAGAGTCTTTAAATTTTCTTTAGAAGGTTTTGAATCTAACGCTTTAATACCATCATCATCTATGAATAGTTTCCATAATTTTTTTAGGAAATTATGCACACCTGAAATTCCTGCAGTATTCCATGGTTTGTACTGTTCTAATGGGCCTAAGAACATTTCAAACAACCTTAGACTATCCGCACCATACTGCTCACATATCAAGTCAGGGTTTACTACATTATACCATCGTTTGGACATTTTTTCAACTTTTCTGCCAGCTTTGAATTTATCATTTATTAAATCAAATTTTGCATTTTCAAATTGGGGTTGCCAAGTTTTTAATCTAGTAAGATCAACTTCATTAGATCCATTAATTAAACTTACATCAATATGAATTTCATCTACTTTTTGATTTTTCAATAACTCTTTAGAAATAAATTTTTTAGATTTTGAATCTCTATATACAATAGCGCTAGAGCCAAGAATCATTCCTTGATTGATAAGTTTTTTAAATGGCTCATCAAAACCTATAAATCCACGATCAAATAAAAACTTAGTCCAGAATCTGGAGTATAGTAAATGGCCTGTAGCGTGTTCATTTCCTCCAATGTATAAGTCAACATTTTTCCAATAAGAAAGGTCGTCATTATTTACTATGGAATTTAGTTCTGAAGTGTTTGTATATCTCAAAAAATACCAAGAACTACCAGCCCAACCCGGCATTGTGTTTAGCTCTATTGGAAAAATAGTAGTCTCGTTTATTAATGACGTGTTTACTATTTTTTTATTTACACTATCCCAAGCCCATTCATCAGCTCTCCCAAGAGGAGGATCTCCTTCTTTGGTTGGTAAATATTTTTCTATTTCAGGAAGTTTTAAAGGTAAGTGTGATTCTTCAATCATGTAAGGAAGTCCTTTTCTGTAATAGACAGGGAAAGGTTCTCCCCAATATCTTTGTCTGGAAAAAATAGCATCTCTTAATCTATAATTTATCTTTTTCTTTCCAAAATTATTTTCCTCAATATGGAGTATACTATGTTGATTTGCCTCATCATATGACATTCCATTTAAAAAATCACTTTCAAACAATTTGAAATTTTCTTTGCTAGTAAAAGCTTCCTTTGAAATATCAATATCTTTAAAAATATTTATGATATCAATATTGTATTTTTTTGCAAAATCATAATCTCTTTGATCACCACACGGGACAGACATAACTGCTCCAGTTCCATAACTTGCTAATACGTAATCACCAATCCAAATTTCAATTGGATTCTTAGTTATAGGGTGTTTTGCGTATGCTCCAGTAAAAACTCCAGTAATAGATTTTACATTAGAGATTCTATCTCTTTCACTTTTAATACTTACTGCATTAACATAACTATCTACCTCTTTAAATTTGTCAGTTGTAACTATTTTACGAACTAACTCATGCTCTGGAGCTAAAGTCATAAAACTAACTCCAAAAATAGTATCTGGTCTGGTTGTAAACACTTCTATTTTTTCTTCAAACCCAACTATATCAAAAAAAACTGAACAACCAATAGATTTGCCTATCCAGTTTTTTTGAGTTTCTTTTATTGAAGAACTCCAATCAATCTTATCCAGGTCATTGAGTAATCTATCTGCATAACATGAAATTCTCATATTCCACTGTCGCATTTTTCTTTTTTCAATTAGATGGCCTCCTCTTTCAGAGACTCCGTTAACTATTTCATCATTAGCTAAAACAGTTCCTAATTCACCACACCAATTAACTTCTGAGTCTGCCAAATAAGCAATTCTATAACATAACAGTATTTCTTGTTTTTTTTCTTCTGAAAAACGATTCCAATCAATTGATGTGAAAGTTTCAATTTCAGTATCATTACTTGTTTTAATATTATTATTTCCTTCATTTGAAAAAATTATAATTAATTCTTCAATACTTTTAGCCGCTTGCGCATCGAAATCATACCAAGAATTAAATAATTGAATAAATATCCATTGTGTCCATTTATAATAATTTGGATCACTGGTTTTTAATTCTCTTGACCAATCAAAAGAAAACCCTATTTTATCTAGCTGTCTCCTGTAGGTTTTAATATTATCAAAAGTCGTTTTTTTAGGATGCTGTCCCGTTTGAATTGCATATTGTTCTGCTGGGAGTCCAAAACTGTCATAACCTTGGGGATGAAGAACATTAAAACCTTTTAATTTTTTATATCGTGAATAAATGTCTGAAGCAATATAGCCGAGAGGATGTCCTACATGAAGACCAGCTCCACTAGGATATGGAAACATATCAAGAGCATAGAATTTTGGTTTATCAAGATCAATTTCAGATTTGTAAGTGTTATTTATAGACCAATTAGCTTGCCATTTATTTTCAATTTTTCGGAAATTGTAATTCATAAATATTAAATAGTAGGTGTGCTAACAAATTTACATTTTCTTGTTATAATAGAAAATCTTTTTAGATATAGATTTAGTTCTTTATTTTTACATTAAAATACTCCATAGAATATGAGTGTGCATAATAACAATTTAAAAAAAAATAGAATACTATCATCTTACGTATCCGTAGTGGTAAGTATTTCAATGGTGCTATTTTTATTTGGCTTATTATCATTTACTATAATAAATATCAAGAATGTTTCTAAAAACTTTAAGGAGTCATTAACCATGTCTATCTATTTAAAAGATAACACTAAACTTGTTGATTTAAATCAAATAAAAAACTCATTGATAACCTCCGTCTATGTTAAGGATTTAAATTATATATCAAAAGAAGAGGCCGTGTCAATTATGAAAACTGAATTTGGAGAAGACTTCATTAATGAACTCGGATATAATCCATTGGTAAATTCATTTGATATCAACTTAATGTCTGAGTATGTTGAAGGGGAGAAAATTGATAGTATATCAAATTTAATTAAAAAAAATAATTTTGTTGATGATATTCAATATGACAAAGATCTAGTCAGTATGATGAATACAAATATGAAAAAAATTACATTATGGATGTTTCCTGTCACTATAATTCTTTTTATTATCTCAGTACTAATCATTAATAGTTCTATAAAATTAGCTATTTACTCAAACAGGTTCACCATTAAAACAATGCAATTAGTTGGAGCTACAAAAAAATTCATTAGACGTCCATTTATTATTAAAAATGTTCTCTTAGGTTTCTGTAGTTCTGCAATAGCATCTACTTTATTGTATTTAACAATCTTTTATTTAGACAATAAAATACCTTTTATAGATATGATTAATAATGTCTATGTTATATATTTAATTTTAGCTGTAACATTTTTAGGGATTTTAATAACTTGGGTAAGCACGTATTTTGCAACTCAAAAGCTTTTAAATTTAAACACTGAAAAATTATACAATTAAACATGGGAGAGAAAAAAAGAAAAGATCAAAATAATAGTAATTTTATTTTTAATAAAAGAAACTATAAAATAATGCTTGTAGGCCTAGCTATTATTGCATTTGGATTTATACTAATGTCTGGTGGAGGTAGTGATGATGCAAATGTTTTTAGTGCAGATATATATAGCTTTAGAAGAATAAGACTTGCGCCTACATTAGTATTACTTGGACTGGGATTACAAGTCTACGCAATATTAAGTACTAAGCAAGAAAAATAAGTATGGAAATCTTAGAAGCTATAGTCCTTGGCATAATCCAGGGATTAACTGAATTTTTACCGGTTTCGTCCAGCGGACACTTAGAATTAGCAAAGGCAATCTTAGGAGACAGCTCTGTATCAAAATACAGCTTGGGTTTTACTGTAGTTTTACACTTTGCAACTGCCTTAAGTACCCTAGTTGTTTTTAGAAAAGAGGTTCTAGAAATTTTTAAAGGACTATTTCAGTTTAAATGGAATACTGAATTTAAATTCTCATTAAAAATTGTTATTTCTATGCTTCCATCAGTAATTATAGGGTTGTTGTTTGAAAAAGAATTGGAATCGTTTTTTGAAGGGAAAATATTACTAGTGGGTTGTATGTTATTAATAACTGCTGTGTTATTGCTATTGACAGACAAAGCAAAAAATACAAAAAAAGAAGTTTCCTTTTTAAATGCTGTATTAATTGGTATTTCTCAAGCAATATCGTTGCTGCCAGGTATTTCTAGATCAGGGGCAACAATTTCCACTTCTGTTTTACTGGGAGTTAATAGGGCAAGAGCTGCTAAATTTTCTTTTTTAATGGTAGTCCCATTAATTTTTGGGAAAATAGGAAAAGACCTTTTAAGTAAAGATTTAAACTTACAATCGTCAGAAATACTTCCAACTTTGGCAGGTTTTATTACTGCCTTTTTAACTGGATTATTAGCTTGTAAATGGATGATTTCTATAGTAAAAAAGAGCAAACTTTCTTACTTCTCAATATACTGCGCAATTGTAGGAAGTATTGCAATTGGATATGCACTTTTAAATTAATTTTTTTATAAAATTAAAAATACATGAATGAAGAAGATTATAAAAATGGTCAACTTTTATTGATAGATAAACCACTAAATTGGACTTCATTTCAAATAGTAAATAAAATCCGTTGGCTGATTAAAAATAGTTATAGCATAAAAAAAATTAAAGTTGGACACGCAGGCACATTAGATCCATTGGCAACAGGGTTATTAATAATTTGCACTGGTAAAATGACAAAAGAAATTTCTAAATTTCAAAGTCAAACAAAAACATATACGGGCACTATACTTCTTGGAAGTACTACCCCTTCTTATGATCTTGAAACAAAGTCAGACTCCTCATACCCAGTAGATCATATAACTAAAGAATTAATCACTAAAGCTACAGAGTGTTTTACCGGGAAGATAAAACAAAAACCTCCGATATTTTCGGCTATCAAAAAAGATGGTAAAAGACTATATGAATCTGCTAGATTAGGTGAAAAAGTGAAAATTGATGATCGCGAAGTTGAAATATTTGATTTTAATATTTTAAAAATTAATATTCCATATGTTGATTTTGAAGTCAAGTGCAGCAAAGGAACTTACATAAGATCTTTGGCATATGATTTTGGTAAAAAATTAAATTCAGGAGGAACATTAGTGAAATTAAGAAGAACTAAAATTGGAGAGTATTCAATAACTAAATCCATGACAATTGAGGACTTTATAAGCAAACATAGTAAAGAAAAATAAAATCATTAATTCTCTTTAAAAATTAACTTTCTCCGATTCTAAATCAATTTCTTTAGAATACGGAATTTTTTCTAATATTATTTTAATAGCCTCGATTCTTGCATTTGTTTTTCTGTTTGCTTCAATAATATTCCAAGGTGAATCAGAAGTGTTTGTTTTAAGAAACATTTGATCTTTATAATAAGTGTATTTTTTCCATAATTTCTGAGCCTTACTGTCTACATTACTGAATTTCCATTTTTTTAATGAGCTTTTTTTAATATCATTAAATCTTTTCAATTGTTCATCTTTAGATATAGAAAAATATAACTTAATTAAATAGGTGTTTGAATCGGTGATCATTTTTTCAAATTCATTAACTTGATCCATAAAGAATAAATATTCATCTTCACTACAAAAATTATTTACTGGTTCTACAACAGCTCTATTATACCAACTACGATCAAAAAGAACAATATTTTCTTTAGTAGGAAAATGATTTATATATCGCTGAAAATACCACTGACTTCTTTCATTTTCTGTAGGTTTAGGAAGAGCCACAACTTTAATTTTTCTTGGATTCAAATGTTCAATAACTCTTCTTATTGCTCCTCCTTTTCCAGCAGAATCTCTACCTTCAAATACTAATATTACTTTTTTATCATTAATTGAAACCCATTTCTGAAGCTTTATTAACTCAATTTGTAATTTTTTTAAATTTATTTCATATTTAACATATCTTAAAGTTTTTAAAATTGTAGCATTAGGCTCACTTAAAAGATATACTAGTGCCTTTTTTGAACTTAATAACTTCAGATCTCTAAGTGAATATTTAATCATTTTTTAGTTAGTTTTAGAGATGTTTCAATCTTGTTTCGAGAATATTCAAATATTGATAATACGTGTTTAATTGACTCTAGCCTAGAGTTTTGTTTATTGTCACTTTTGATAATAGTCCATGGGTTTATAGATGTATGAGTCTGTGAAAGCATTTTTCTTTTATAGTCAGTGTATAAATTCCATTTCTTTTGCCCCTCTTTATCTACAACACTAAACTTCCATCTTTTTAAAGGGTTAGACAGTCTATCATTAAACCTTTCTTTTTGAGTTTTTTTTGTGATTGAAAACCAAAATTTAATTAATATTATATTTTCTTCAGAAATCATTTTTTCAAAATCATTCACTTGATTCATAAAAGTATTATACTCTTGATTATTACAAAAGCCCATTACTGGTTCTACAATAGCGCGATTATACCAACTTCTATCAAAAAAAATAATTTCTCCGTTGTTGGGGAGTTCCTTTATATACCTCTGAAAGTACCATTGCCCCTTTTCTTTATTAGTTGGTTTTGATAAAGCAACTACCCTTGTAGTTCTAGGGTTTAAATGTTCAGTAAATCTTTTAATTGCACCTCCTTTACCAGCCGCGTCCCTACCTTCAAATATTATACAAACTTTTTTATTGTTGTTATAAATCCAGTTTTGAAGATCAACTAAAGATGACTGTAAATCAAGAAGTTGATTGTTGTAATTAACAGTATTTGTAATAAAGCTATACTTGCGTTTTGATAACTTATTTTTTAAAATTTTTAAGAAATAGGGTTTATCAAGAAAGTTTGAAATATTCTCAGAGTTTAACATAAATTAAAATTTAAACACAATTAAGCTTGAAATAAAAACTACTAATCCAACTAGCATAATAATTAGTGTGTATGGCAATATTTCTTTAGCTTTTAATTTTGTTATAGCTAATAATGGTAAAGCCCAAAATGGCTGAAGCATATTAGTAAGCTGATCACCATACGCTAATGCCATTACAATTTTTTGAATTGGCACATTCAACTCAGTAGCTGCTGCAATAACAACTGGCCCTTGAATAACCCATTGACCTCCTCCGCTTGGAACAAATATATTTATTATAGCTGCGCTAAAAAAAGTAAATATAGGAAGAGTAAACTCATTTGAAATAGAAATGAAAAAATTTGATATGTAAATTATCAAACCTGATTCTTTCATTATTCCCATGATTCCAAAATACAAAGGGAATTGTATTAAAATACCTGAAGCTCCACTTATTGACTCTTGTAGTGCATTTAAAAATGATTTGAAATTAGAATGCAATAAAACAGAAAGACCGAGCATGAAAAAATTAAGACTATTTGGAGTTATCTTAAAATTAATAAATTGATCAAAATATTGATAGAAAAAAGCAGTCAATAAAATTACTCCAAAAGCAATTGAAAATAATCTTGAGCTTTCTAGACCATTAGCTTTAATTGTTGATGTTGAATTTTGATTTTCAATAGGCTTTTTAAGTATATTATTTTGAGCTGCTGTATTTTTAGATAAAAAATAAAAGGTAAGAGGTACTAGAACTAGCAATACTAAAAACGTTATTAGATTTGCATTGCTTAAAACTGTTAAGTCAAAATTCAAGCTTTTTGGAAGGTTCTCGTATAAATACGAATCTTGCCTTGACGACATTAGATTTAATAAATGGTTGTCTTCAGCGACTTTAATTGGTGCTGAACCACTTATTCCTGAGTGCCAAACCATAAGGCCTACATAACCCGCTGCTCCAACCAATGGATAGTTTAATTTAATGCTGTTTTCTGCAGAATAGTCGCCTATTTTCCTAGCCAAAATGGCTCCAAAAATAAGCCCTAATCCCCAATTAAAAAAAGCAACTATCATGACTGAAAAACTAACAATAACTACAGCTTTTTGGGTGCTAGTTGCATATTTAGCAATTATTAATATTATTTTACTTACAGGGGGGCTTAATACTAAAATATTACCTAGAACCAATATTAGTATCATTTGATAAGCAAATACTAATAAGTCATTATTCCAAATACCTCTTTCCCATGAAGATAAAATCTCAAAGAACGAAAGAGAGGAATTAGAATCAACAAAATTAGAGAACCCTACAGCAAGAATAATTGTAGTAAAAGTTAAAATTACAGCAATTATAAATGGGGAAGGTAAAAACCTTTTAAATAGATTTTCAATAAATTTTGTTAAATACATAATTAGAATGGTAGATCGTCGTGCTCTTCATCATTAACTTCAGTCGTTGTTTCAAAAGAATTTAAAGGAGCCGCTGGAGGCAATTGGCTAGAATCAACTTCTTCATTTAATTTTTCAATACGCCAACCCTGAATAGAGTTGAAATATTTAATTTCACCTTTTGGATTTGTCCACTCTCTTCCTCTGATGTTAATACTGATTTTTACATCTTGCCCTATATTAAAATTGTTCAATAGATCTACCTTATCTTGAACAAACTCTGTCATTATAGTCTGAGGATATTGCTCATTAGTTGTTATTACTATTTCTCTTTTTTTGAATTTATCATTAATAGCTTGCGTATTTCCAATAATTTTAATTTTCCCTTGTAATTCCATATTTGTTTTTAATTAATTAATTATATTTTATTGACTAAAATAAAGATTTCTTATCATTTATATGTTATTATGCTTTGATATAATTAGATTATATTTAATTATAATTTTTATATAAATTTAGTTTTGAACAAAAGAAAAAATATATCTAATTGGGTTTTAGTTTTCTTTTCATTAATTACAGTTTCTGTCATTCTATGGAATACTTTTTTGTTTTTCCAGAAATTTAAAATTGAAGAAAGAACTAAAATGGAGATTTGGTCATTAGCACAAACTGAATTAAATAAATCATCAGAAAACGCTGATATTTCCAATCTAACATTTAAAGTTTTAACAAGTAATTTAACAACTCCAATGATTAGGGTCAGTAAAAATGGAGAGATTGAATCTAAAAATGTTGACAGTCTCGTTGTTAGAGACACTATTAAGCTTAATAAGCTTAAAAAAAAGTTTAAAAGTGAAAATACTCCAATCGAAATATCTTATAACAATGAAGTTATTGAAACTCTATACTATGGTAATTCAGATGTTTTAAATAAATTAAAGTATTACCCTTTAGCTTTAATCTTAATAATTTTATTATTTATATCATTAATTTACTTTTATTATAAAAGCTCTAAAATTGCATCACTAAATATGTTATGGACTGGGATGGCAAAAGAAACGGCTCATCAAATTGGGACTCCACTGAGTTCTTTAATGGGTTGGCTTGAAATATTAAAAAGCAAAAACTTAGACCCAAATTATATAAATGAAATTGAAAAAGATATATACAGGTTAAATATAATAAGTGAGAGATTCAGTAAAATTGGATCTAAACCTATTTTAAAAATGACTAACATAACTACTGTAACAAAAATATCACTAGATTATTTAAAAACAAGAATTTCTAACAGAGTTAAAATCGAATTCAACTCATCAAACACAGGGTTATATTGTCTTATGAATGAGCAACTATATAGCTGGACAATTGAAAATATTATAAAAAACAGTGTAGATGCAATTAAAGGAAATGGCGATATATTGATTAATATAGCTGAGAAAAAATCAATATTAGAAATTACTATCAATGATAATGGCGTTGGAATAAATAAGGGTGATTTTAAAAAAATATTTAACCCTGGATATACTAGCAAAAAAAGAGGATGGGGTCTTGGCCTATCATTATCTAAACGAATTGTAGAGGACTACCACAATGGCAAAATCTTCGTGAAGTCTTCAAAAAAGAATATCAAAACTGTAATTCAAATTGAATTTGATAAGGCATAAACACTATTTATTTGTTTAGCCAATGATTCAAAATCTTTGTGATTGCATTTTACTTTTTTAACAAACTGAATGTCTTCCATAATTGATATAGGTATCAAATGTACGTGCACGTGTGGAACTTCCAGGCCAATCAATGACAACCCTATTTTTTTACAATCAACTACTTCTTTAATTGCTAAAGCGACTTTTCTAGAAAATGACATTAAGCTATTGTACATTTTTTCATCTAGATCTAAAAAATCATTGACTTCAACTTTTGGAACACAAAGTGTGTGACCTAAAGAGTTTGGATTAATGTCTAAAAAAGCTATGAAATCTTTATTTTCTGCAATTTTATAGCAAGGGATTTCTTGAGAAATTATTTTTGAGAAAACAGATTTCACTATCTTGATATTTCAGTTATAATAAATTTAATTATTCCGTTAGGAACTTTAATTTCAGCTTCATCTCCTAAAGACTTCCCTAATAAACCTTTGCCTATAGGAGAGTTGACAGATAATTTACCTGAGGACAAATCTGCTTCACCATCAGCAACTAAAGTATAACTCATTTCCGTCCCATTAGCTTTATTCTTAATCTTAACTTTCGATAAAACTAAAACTTTAGAGTTATCTAATAGAGATTCGTCAATTACTCTAGCTCCAGATAATGTTTCTTCAAGTTTTGATATCTTCATTTCTAGCATTCCTTGAGCTTCTTTTGCAGCATCATACTCAGCATTTTCACTTAAATCACCCTTATCTCTTGCCTCAGCAATAGCATTTGAAGCATTTGGTCGTTCAATATCTTTTAATTGACTTAACTCGTCTCTAAGTTTCTTTAAGCCCTCTTCAGTATAATATGAAATACTACTCATACTTTATAATTAATTTAAACATCTTATATAAATACAAAAATCTCGTTCACACGAGATACAAATCAAATATACAAAATATTTAAATGAAAAATGTTTTTGTTGTATTTTCACAAAATGAAGAAAATAATTATTTTAATATTAATAATGCCATTAATATTTTCATGTGAAAAAGATGAGGTTTTATCTCAATGTAGTTATTTAGCTAATATTGGAGTTAATTATGAAGTAAATCTAAATCTACCACAATACAATCAATTAAATTTTATTAGCAATTCTGTACATATTCCCAACATAGGTAATGGGGGTGTAATAGTCACAAATTCAGGAACTGGATATCTAGCTTGGGATGCTAGTGACCCGAATCACATAAATAGTACCTGCTCAATAATGGTAATTACTGGACTGGAGAGCAAATGTAATTGCCCGGACGAAAACTCTTATAGTCTTATTACAGGGCAATCTCTAGGCATAGCTCTAGAGTGTGGGTTAAAGGCATATAGAGTTGAAGTAAATGGTAATAATCTTTTTATTTCAAACCTATAATTTGAATTTTAATCCTATTAAAAAGTTAGTTGTTGCTTGAGGATAGTAACCTGTTCCTTCAATAGTAGTTATACTGTTAGGATTACTCCAGTTGTCATCATACGTGTAATAATATCCATTTGAAACATATTTAGTTCCTAATATATTATTAACAAGTGCTGTTAAAATTATTTCATCGAAGAAAAATGAATTTAAAAAATTATAGTTAAAATTAAAATCTAAGACTGAGTAGGCATCTAGTTTTGAAAAATCAGAATCTGTATTACTCATGTACTGTTCTCCAACGTGTTTACTCAATAGAGAGAGATTAAGATTTTCACTTGCAGAGTACATTAAGTTTATGGATGAGACTAAGTTAGGAGAAAAAGAGATATTAGTTCTACCTAAGTTTACTAATTCACCATTTAAGGAAGTTACAAAGCTTTTATTTTTATTTTGACTGAAACTTGAGTTTGCACTTAGGCTAAACTTATTTGAAATTCTGATATTTGACTCTAATTCTAATCCAATTCTGTGACTCTCTCCACTATTTTGTCTTATTGGGTTTCCAACATCGTCAATTGACCCCGTAAGAACCAATTGATTTACATATTGCATGTAATAAAAATTGGTGGATATAAGAAAATTCTTTTTTGAATAATTCCAACCTAGCTCTAAATCATTTAATTTTTCTGGTTGAATACCTGCATTATTTTTAAAATCACTTCTAGTTGGCTCTCTATTTGCTCTAGCAAAAGAGAAGTATAAATTATTATCACTATTAAAAGCGTAATTTAATCCAGCTTTTGGGTTAAAGAAACTATAACTTTTATTTAGTGAAAAATCTAAAATATCTGATGTACTACCAGACGTATTATATTTAACATTTCTTATTTGAATATCTCCATATAATGAAATATTTGAATTTATCTGGTAAGTAGTTTTTAAGTAATTACTGAAATCTTTTTTAATACCATTTCCATCATAAAATCTATCTCCTACT
>Ga0209709_10000389_pt1 | contig 41861 bp, 27 predicted proteins | sample ArcticOcean_MG_C_2_FD_187435 | JGI IMG/M metagenome (GOLD analysis project Ga0209709, IMG submission 187435) | Marine microbial communities from western Arctic Ocean - ArcticOcean_MG_CB4_136 (SPAdes) (version 2) | ecosystem: Environmental > Aquatic > Marine > Oceanic | place: Arctic Ocean... | reverse complement strand
GAAAATGCGGCCAATGCTAGCACCGATTCCGGAGCCTCCGGTGCCGGCATCGCCATCTGCCATGGCGAGTTCGAACCGTTTGGCGATGTCAGAATCCGTGGTGTAATGCGGCTCGATGATTGTACCCATGGCGCGCTCGGTACTGCAACGTGCCGCGGCAATTTTATAATTTAGTGGTTTGGTGCCGGCATTGACCGCGTTGTCGTGCAGGTCTCGCCAGTCGCCGCCACCATAGTACGGACTATACTCGTTGGTTGTTGCATTTGTGGATTTTAAATACTCGAAATCCACTTGAACAGTAAAACTGGTGTACACAAACTTCGCGGCATCGGGGGTGCGGATGTTGCTGGATACGGCATTGGACTGTGCAAGGCTCGGCAGCGGTCCAGAATATTGAATATCCCAATATTCCATTTCATGTTCGGTCCAGCTGTCACTGGCCGGCCGGCCGGCAACGGAGTGGAAAGACTCTGGTGTGATTTCTTGAACTACGAGTTTGCTGCTCAGCTTGGCGATACCGAAAAGACTTCGAAAATTTGTATAAGTAAAATCTGAGTCTGGATCCAGAAAGCCGTCTTCTAGAAATCCGGGGGCGCCTGATATTATTAAAGAATGACATCTTCTGAAACTGTTGAAAAGGTCTCTGTCCCTAAATTCGGAGTCGAGATCCCTTACAAAACTTGGTTGTTGCATCTGATTGGCCCGGGCCGAATAGGCCTCTAGCTCTAGAGGATGAGCGAGCACGGACCAGCCGGCGATTAGGGGCTGATCCTGAACAATTTTAAAGTCTACAATTTCTGGCCGGGGGGCGGTGTCGGTGATCATGTTTCCGCCGAGGTCTATGAAGGCTTCGACGACTCCGGGGGCGGCGAGTGCGGCGAGTTCATCTTCAGTCGCGCTTTCTATGCTGCTGAAGGACACGCCCAGGAGGGACACGTCTCCGGAGTCGGGGAGGTTGAAGTCTTGAGTGCCGCCGGGGATAGACGCGCCATCGAGGGGGTTATATTTCTGTACATCAACGTATATACCGGTGGTTGGATCTTTGGCGATGTCAGAACTCAAAGTAAAATAAGAAAATTTATAATCTGTGTAAAAGCTACTGTGTATTGCATCGCTTGACATTTATATTCCCTCTCCTCTCGGCTGGGGTGAGACAAAATACTTATTGACAGATTTGTTTTTTTGTGTTTCAGATTGCCCTATTGAAAGACCTGACGCTAATTTAAATATTATTTGAGCATTTTTCTTTTTTAACTTTTCTATGACTTCTTTTTGTCTTTCGGTCAATTCTTCGTCTTGTTCGTAAAAAGCATCAACGGAGTTCTTGGCCTGAAATTCTTTGTATGCTGGAAATTTATCTTCAGATGAAGCCGGCTCTGGTGTGAGGCCGGCAATATCAGGATCCGCTATAAGCGGATTGTCAATTCCTTCATCTTTGTTATCAGCAGACGCAAGAGAAAATGTTATAGGTTCTCGTGAAACTGTAACATTCAAAGAACTTAAAATTAAATTAGCTTGGAAAAAATCTTCACTATTGGTGCCCGACATATAGCCAGCACTACGCAGGTGTGCTGCAGCTAACTGCAGTATCATGCTGTGTGGCTGTGTGTCTGAGTCTATTATTCTTCCGTTTAAGGGTGTCTTAGACATTGTGCTTCCTTTAAATAAATATCTCTATGTTTAATATTTAACAGCAAAATATAAATTTGGACTTGATAAAACATTAATATCCATCCAGTGCACCGGCGACGTCTCTTGCGATGTCTTCAGTCGTTTTAGTGTCAGAGAGAGATCCCGGGTCTTCGTACCAGACTAGTCGCATTATTCGCGGGAGGGGGGCGGACTCAGTGTCATCCCATTCTATAACTTCAAAATAAGAGAGATGTTCTTCGTTCGATGCTAAAACTTTTTCATTGCAATGTTCTGCTGGGAGATATAATCTTCTCGACGTTAGGTCACCATCGACTTTTATGCCCGGCGGGTGTGGCAATGACTCTAACGTGCCAGGCGAGAGAACGCGCTTTTGCCAGTCTTCAAGGTCCGGTAAAGTAAAAACATAATCACTAACAGTGGCCATGGGGCCGCGCCAGGGGCCGTCTGGTATATTAGCAATCATATATGCTTCTACGCGGTGGTGCACGGCCTTTAATAGGTGCCTGTCGGCGGTGGCCGGCACTCCGCCGCGGGGGATGTACATAAGTCCCGGGGGGCCGGCGATCGATTGGCGGACGACCGTCGATGCTATTTCCGGAACGTCACCGGCGCCGGGGCGGCTACTGTAGGAATTAAAGTAGAAGCTGTCTCTATCTTCGCCGACGGCGACAGGGGTGTCAATCTTTATTGATGAATTAAACATTATAGTCCGCGGGTTTTCGTTAACGTGCATGGCAATTGCGGTGCCGGTTGCGTCATCGCCCCAACTGTCGCCTCCAAATAATTCTAATAATTTATTTCTTATTTGTTCTTGTTCAAATCTAAATATGTTTATCAATGGTCGAATTCTTTCATCAAAATTTCTAAGGCTCATTATATTGCCTTTCTGTGGGGATATCGAATACATCTCTCTTGTGAATGCAATAACAGCCGGATCGGGGGGCTGTCCTAGGGAAGCATCAAAGTCAACGAAACTATTGCTGAGGGCGCGCCGGGTCTTGAGGAGCTGTGATCTGGGGGTATTATTAAAAAACAGCTCTTTTATAACTGCAGACAGGAAGGCGCCGCTGACCCATGGCGGCAGATTTCTGGCGAGTGCTTCAAAATTTATTACTGATGTATCCGCGGTGTCTATAGTGTTTGCCTCATCCCCTATGATCATCCCGAAAATCGCAGCCATGGCGGCGGAGGTGTCTACGGAATAGGTATCAAAATCCCTCCCTTGATATTTTTCTAACATCGCGTCGACGAAAAATTGATTAAATTCTTCTTCGGATTTATTATAGCTACATAATTCTTCCGCATATGCAAAATATTCTTCCCAAGCAGCAATCATCGGACTAATGAATCTTGTATAGAGCAAGTCAAGGAATGCCATTGTATTGTCTTTTACATCAATTTCAACTTCGTAATGAGTAGCCTTGTCTCCAAATGGATTTAAATGCGTGCCGATAATTTCTCTGCGCGCTTCATCCAGATCAGTGGAAGGGGCAGCCGTATCAGAATCGGCGTAATTGCCGGCGCCTGTGCCAGTATTCATGAGTGCAACATCATCATCCATATAATCAACAAATTCAAATGCTAAGATCCTATAAGACTTCATGAAACCCATGGGGTCGGGCTTGGTACCACGGCCGGTGAGGTCGGATGCTGGTGCTCCGTAGCCTTCTGACTGCAGGTTGAGCTGCTGGAACGGAACTTGCATGATGTTTACAAGCGACCCATCGGCATGGGCGCCGCGGGCTCCGGAATCGCCGGCCGGATTAAAGAGCACATATTTGACATGAGAGTAGTCTCTACCGGTGTGTGTGGGTTGATTGCTGACAAACGGCTTCCCATACACGTAGTTATTGTCGGTTACAAAATGTTCTGTTCTAACCATTTCTGGAATCTCGCCGCCGGCTTTGAAATATGATTCCATTTCGACGGTATGTGTTGGGACTGCGCCTCCGTATCCCGCTACGGACTCCATGCCTCCCTCCACAGTCCAATCTAAGTTCAATTCTTTTCTCTTTAATCTCACAACCTTAACTCTAAAATAAGAATATGGTACCTCGGCGCCGAGGAAAACAGAAAGCTTTGGCAAGTTTATTATGTTAGCTATTGCGGATCGAGTATGAAGCGCCTTTTCCCAATCAAAAAAGAAATAACCATGATTCTTAACAATCATATCCAGATTCCAATCAATCGTCGTTTCGTCTGCGGTGAGGGCGCTATCGCCAAATTCTGCTGCTAGTGCTTCTTCCACGGCCGCGGCGATTAGAGCTTCATCGATGCCGGGGGAACTTCTGTAGCGCTCTATTGTTTTAGCAATAAGTTGATCTCTATATGTTTTTGTTTCGCTAGCGTAATAGGGGTCCGTCGGTTCAAGGAATTGTAGTTCTCTAAATACTCTAGACCATGTCTGTGGAATATATGGGCTGCGGAGTTTATTCTCGTCATAATCTGTTGAGAATTTTTCAAGGCCACCTGGGGCCAGGTTGGGTTCCGGCAAAATGTAGGTGTCACCAATATGGCGTGGAGGGCGAATATCGATACAAGTGCCACTTGTTCCTATCCGTTTTTCAACTTGTTTTTGTTTCATAACGCTTTTATTTATCATAGACATGAGCCGCAAAAATTCAGAATAAAACTGCCCTGATATTTTTGATTGTGATTTGTCTGTAAACGTCCGCTGAAACATCTTTATTTTCGCTATTAAAGAGGGCGATGTACCACTCGATAGTATAATCATATTTAGATTTCTTATATGTCCTTTAAGCGCGCGATCGGCCCGGGCTTTTGGCGTCCATTTTTTTATTAATTTTTTGTACTGTTCTACCACTTTCTCTAATGAATATGGTTCTGCGGCATATAACTTGCCATTTAAGCCCATGATCGGGAGGCCATCATATTCTAATTTTGAATCAGAAAAAACATAATATTCATAATATGGATTTGGAACTGTGTTATAAGACAATACGTTCTCGTATGTGATATTTCCAAAGAAGCTATTAAATAATTCTCTTGGAACCTCATTTTCAACTGATATATCAGAGGTTACTCTATCTTCCATATCTAGACCGACAGTAGAAATGATAAACACTCTTTCTAAATTTTTTATAAGTTCTTCTACATATTTAGGATCAGTCCTGGCAGAGCCGTACGAAGCCATCTGTTTTTCAAATACAAAATTCAATTTTATATTTGAAATTGTAAAAATTTCTTTGTTATTTATATCATAATTTTTGTTAAAAACCATCTGTGAACGGCCGTTGTCGTCAGTAGAGAGTGCATAATCCGATAATTTAATTTTTTGAGACATATTAAATACTTCAGCATTCTCGCCCTCGGTCGCCAGGAACGTTCCAAGATGTTCATATAAATAACTATTATGACGGGAGGTATCTGAATCGGACCACGTCAAAGAGGCTTCGCGCGCCTCAGCTGAAACTGTACTTTTGTGCTTTGCTATGCCGGCATCATATTCAGGCATGCCTGCATCGGTTGTGATATCAACAAACCTGAGAAAATCCCAAGTAATACTATTTGGAGTATTCCATGGCCCGTTGGGGCCCGCTGGCCCGTACATGATTTTTTCAACTAGGGAGTCCATGGTTCCAGAGCCATCCCCGCCGATTTCGAGGCCGGCCTCCAGGGCTGAGCGCGCCAGATCGGCCCAGTTCTTGATAATGCCGGCTATGGCGAGATCGGTGTTTTCTAATAAGATGGCGGCGGTCATCCAGCCGCCATGGCCTAAATCATTCCATTCTTCGTCGGGGTCAAGTCCAAGTCGAGCTAGTTCTTCATCATCGGGAATTCTAGCGGCATAAAAATAATCTTGGTTAGCCATGGCATTGAAAGCGTGGTCTTTTACTATCGGCCAAATTGGACTCTCCGACGTGAAATTATCCATATTAACATTGCTCAGGTTACTGAAGGCTGTAAATAGATCTTTTAAATGAAGAGAATTGTTTTCTAGGTTTATGTTCAAATTTTGAAATGGGGATATCCATGTATATAGGCACAAATTATCTAAGTTATCTCTTACAAATTCTTCTACGGAGGGTCCCAAATATTCAGCTTCGCCCAAGGAACCACGATCTTCGAGATTGTCTGGTTTTGTAAAAGAAATTTGTAAGTTTGCCTCTATTCTAATATTATCTTGTTCAGCGGGGTCGTCTGCGCTTTCATTAAGCGCAACATACACTTTTTTCAAGTGTACTGTGGGCAACACATTTCCAAAAGTTCTTTCAGCATTCAATTTAAGATTTACATTTGCCATTAATTATCCTCACAATTTATAGTATCATCGCTATCAATTTCTTCGCCATCTTCATTTATTGCTGCAGCTGCAGCAGAGGTTGAAGAACCTGAATCACATATCTCAGGTACTGTGACTGTTCCATAGATATCATAATATAATTCTTCCGCTTTGAGGTTTTCACAATCAAAGTCTATGTCAACATAAAAAGAATCGGCATTAAAACTACTTGCACAGTTACATGCTATTTTAGCATTAATTTGTGAATCTGTTAACACATCAAAATAAAATTCAACAGCTTTTTCATCTGTTGTATCTAAAAACACTTGCTGGTGATTTTTTGATACCATTATACCATCAACTACTTGCTCATCGACGTTTCTAAAATACTTTTGTTCCAAGTTGGTGGGAACACTAGGTAAGATTTCAAATACTTCAATATCATAGTTTTCTGTTAGCAATTCGGTATTAACTTCCTCCGCGTAAACAACTAAATCGTTTCTCTCAAGTTTTATAACCTTTCCATCTGAAAATAATTGGGTTTGATTGATCGTATCATTCACATTCTCAGAATTTAATATTGATGTTGGTTCAGTAATTGTCTTTGTATAATAAAGCGAGATGTCAATTTGTGGAATATTGAATTCGCGACTCTCTGTATCTTCCGGCGATGCAGTAAAATCATAGCTTGACGAATCTTTTGTTGCAATATTTATAATTTCACCTTGACAGGTTACAATTTTGGTTGCTGGTGCATTCTGATTGTCATCTGAATCGAAGCGCGCGTCTCCGATTGCAGATTCAAAAGAAAACTTATCAGTTCTCAAAATCTGACTTACCGGAGAAATATCAATATCGGCGGGATCCATTTCAATATCTGCAGCCGCAACGTTAAGGTAATTCCCTGCAGGTGCGAAATTTTCTATTTCTGAAAAAGATAAAATGCCTTCAATGAACTGGGTGTTATCTTTTATTCTTTCATTTGTGGTATTTCGGGCTTCAGAAAAGCCCGCATATTTGCTGTCGTACAAAATACCATCATCGAAGAAAGCGTAGTAAATAGGTTTGAACCTCCCAACAGAAAGCCTTTGCTTTCCATAAGGAGTTAATTCAAAATCGAACACTCTTTCTTTCTTATCTAAAAACTTTGCCATTATTTTCCACTCTTAAATAGTATGTCTACATCCATCTTAATTAGCTCAACAAAGGATAAATAATCATAGGGCCAGTTGTATCCAATTTCATATTTTTGTTTCTTTTTCTTGGTATTTTTAATCTGAGTTGTTGCTTCGCCGGCTTGATCAACAAGCAGATCATAATAATCTGAGGTTGCTCTTTGTTTAACTTTGAATACCATCCAACGAAGATTTTCATTTGATAATATCTTTTCGTTAATTAGTTCATTATCCCCCAGATTGTGTGTAACAGTTTGCGTTTGGAAAGATAATTTTTTATAATCTTTTGGGGCTATGTTTTGCCACATATAAGATAGGTCATCTTTATCAAATTGATATTCAAATTCAAACACATACATAGCAATCGGCTTGATTTTTGGATTGTTAATTGCATCAAATTGGGGAGGGAATACATAGTTCTGCAACGACTGTGCCAACTTTCTAATCGATTCACCACTAGTACCAAGTGAGTCTGATTGTACAGACGTCCCTTGTGATTCTTTAAGAGCCGCACTCCACCGGCGCTTAGGAATAGAGATGAATTGTTTGAGGGTTTCTTTTATCTTGTTTTTCTTCCCACCGGTGCCAAGCTTAGAATTAGCTTTGGAATTAATTGTTTTGGTTATATAAGGAACCGCCACAATTGCTTCTTTAACCGTCAATTTATCTTTTAACTCTCCCAATCTTTTAGTGTTGTTGTTTTTGTTGAATCCACACAATTTGGCCAAAGACTTAACTTTGTTCGGCAGGCTGCGTGCATTATCAACTGAAAAATCATTGTATACGCTTGGCTCATTAACAACATCATAGTGATTAGTTAGCCACTGTAAGGGTATCTCCGAGATCTCCATGAAGACACCGATGTTTGGATCTTCGGGCATCACTCCGAATTGGTGCCACATTCCGCGCGGAACAGAAGCTGATGCAAAAGTCGGAAGCGTTAATGTGCTAGCGTGTGCAGTAATCGGGTGTATCCCCTCATCATTGAAATTCATCATTGGTGTTTCCCATTTCGGTCGGATTAACCATTTTTGGCCAACCGATTTATTTGTTACTAATCCAGTGCTGGTTTCTTCTAAAACCCTTTCAACACCAAAAATATCTATGCTAGATGTGATCTGCATCGAATTAACATTAATTCTTAAACCGTCATATGGGGAGGGTATGGTATTATCATCGTTGGGCGACTCGGATTCATTGATAACGCCGGCGTTTGTACCCTCTCGTTGTTGTACTGGTATTAGCATTGGGATGCCGGGTTTTGGTAGTTTGGCTGTAAATGCAGTTGATCCACTGAGGCGTATTTTTGGTCCAGCATCAAATCGCCAACAAACTGTTTCTGTTTCTGCCAAAATTCTTTCTAAATCATAACTAATGCTTGCTGATGGCCTAAAGATCAAATCAACCCAAGCTTCTCCGTTTGTATATGGGGGAGTGAATGCCGGGTTATATCCCTCAAAGCTGTCGAATGACGCTTTTTCAAACGAGGAGGTATAAAATCCATTTAGTTTATTGCCACCAACCTGATATGTAATATTACGGGTTGCGTGGCTGCCCGTTGGGCGGCCGGCAACCGGAGGACCAAACGCAGAAGGACGGGAATACATTGTGAAGGTTTCTTTGAAATCCGGATTCATTTTTGGATCTTGAGGAAGTGGAAATTCAGATTGCAATAAAACATTGTTTCCGGCCGGAGAGCCGGCAAATGAGCTATCTTTTCTTGATGAAGAAACATAGGTTCTACAGCCATAGTTTCCATAGCCGCTGTTCTGCATGACAATACCCACGACACCAGTACCTATGTCACCGTCGTTGCCGTCGGCTGTGAGTGCAAAAGAGTCAAATTCATGCTGATAAGTTCGGGCACCATTGTGTGAACGCCTAAGTTTAATTCTGGACATGTAAACTTCGCCGGGCCGGAATCTAAGATCATTGGTTACTGTGTTCGATTCTAAAGTTGTAAGCTCAGAATCATCCAAGAAGAATGTCGCTGATTCTCCAAAGAAGTTTTTAGCCATTAAGTGATATAAGTCGTCTCCGCCATCTGCCAAAGAGGCTGTAACCTCGAATGCATTGAGTGTTTGACCACCTTTAGTAGTGGCTTGAACAACACTTGCACTTGGGTGAGCTTCCATATTTAAGAATGTATATCCAGGGAAGAATGATTTTGGTCTAATAATCGCCTCGAAAGGGATCCTGCGATCCCAAAATTGTCCGCCGGCATAGCCGATGCCACCGGACATACCAATTTTGAATTTGCTACTTCCCTCGTGTGTAGCATCGCCAACAGCACCGGTGATAGAAAGAGCAAAGTTATTATCAGCAGTTGTTTTTCCATAGTGCGCAAGTTTGATTTTTGTACCATCATGGATTATTGGATAGTCGACCGCTATGCCAGATTTGATTGAATTATAAAGAATACCCGGAGAAAAGACTGGATCAAAAATTTGTTTTAATGTTCCACCCATTTCATCAAGTGAACTATCTTTACCATATAAAAATGACGCGCCGGCGCTGGCATTAGATTGACTAATGATTAACTGTGAGTAAAAAGATTTACTAAATTGAGTGACCAAGTCGAGTGTTCGCTGGGCCGGGTAGAACCCTTTATAAGCATTGTATCGAATTGCGCCGGTACAAGTCAGTCTAATTTCTTTAGCTTTTAGAAGACTGTCTTTTTGAATTCCTAAGAATCCCTCTAAGAAATCAGAATTTGAATAATCTTTATAGAAATTTCGATGATGTGCATCTGTGATAGCGTTTTGTACGCTGCTACTATTTGCACCAACAACTGCGAAATTTGGTATACCAGTAAATTTTGAAGTATCTGTTCCAAGTTTTCGATAATTATCCACTTGTTCGCTAATTCTGAACTCGGGTATAACTGCGAAGCCTTTGGCTTTTAATTTTAAGTCCTCTTTAAATGATTCGTAATTGTTCCACCATGGTTGTGATGAAGCTGATACAAACCTTTTTGGTACCGCGGCTCCGCGCTTTTCAGGCGTCTTGCCAATAATAAACTCAATGCGGCCGGCCTGATCTCCAGCTTCCCATAGTGCCTCGCCGGCACCCCAGTTTTTGATAGCACTGGCATATTCAAACGATGCACTACGGCCCGGTAAGGAACCTGTCTCAGCAATGCGCGGGCCCGTTGGAGCTGCAACCGATCTTGGGGTATCGAGAGTGTGCATTCTAGCATACAAAGCGCCGGGTTGGTTAAACGGAGGTATCCTGTTCCATCTAAAATATGAATTTTGAAGCTCTCCCGCGGGTAGTGAGTTGGTGAGCATATTAGTAATTGGAGCGACCTCTAGTCCGGATCTTGTAAGGAACGAAGGCATTGCATCAAGACACCAAGCGCTTTGGGTCACAAAAATTCCAAATGAGTTTGCGCCGGCAACGTTATTGGTGGGTGTATATGCACTACCGCGGGGATCAACAGTAAGTGCTGCTCGTTCACCAATGCTGTCTCTCCAATACATATTATCAAAGTTTGGGCGATCGGTGCCACTTACGAATTCATTTCTCATTGACGGGAATATGTTTTGGGAATATAATACCCAGTTTAATTTAGTGCCGGGAGTATAATTTGCAAATTGAAGCACATTTTTAAGTGGGTTATAGGTTTGTTCAACATCGATGTTTGCAATATTGTTCATATCTAACTGGTTAAAGAAAATTCTTTCATTAGTGTTGGACACCTTAAATGTAGCATTCTGTTTAGTTAAGCCTTTGCTGGCGGGAACTGTCAGATCTAGGGCTACTTGATCTATATTAACCAAGGCAACCCTGCCTTTCATCGAAACCGGAGGTAAGTTGTATTTTGTTAAAGTGTCGGTTGCATCTTTTCTGATTATTAATTCATTTTCTTTTCTTTGTTTAAGAATCAACTGGTGGTCTTGTTGACGTAAGGCATTCCATCCCCAGCCGTATTTGGCGCCGCGTTTATTCAGTAACTGATTCAAATAATCCGGATTAGCAACCGGACGAGCAGCACCAACAAGATCCTCGTTTATTTCGACCGTTCCATCAGAATTTCCCATGAGCCCGTTATCATCATCAACAGGGTCTAAGACAATAATGTTAAGCCTGTTCGTAGGCTGGTGAAAGCGATTCGGTGAACTGCCTGTATACGCGTCTGAACTGCTTACGAACACCCAGTAAGGTGTTAGGCCGGCTGAAGACGTCCAAGCCATTCTGGTGGAGTTAGTAGTGTTTTGGTAGCCTGCATATCTCATATTTCCTACATCAACAACTGATCGAGATATCCACATATACTGTCTATCAGATCTCGGAATTTGATGTTGAATATTCAAATTATCGTAAACTGATCTTGTTAAATATACATTTTCTGTAGTTACTGCCATTATTGATGCAGTTGGTAACACATCCGGGTGGTTTGGCAACGAACTACTTATCAATAATGCTTTAATATCTGATGCAGAAGATCGAATATCAAAATTATTACGACCCATTTTATCAAAGAATCTTGGTCCAACGCCCGCACTTTGTGTCATTAAGTCGTTATTGGTTGGATCGCCACTAACGTCTCCAAAACGAATCCAAGTTGCCAGTGAACCAGTATTTGGAGCGATGGTACTTGTAAGATTTAAAATTCCGGCGCCGGCATATAAAGTGCTAATTTCAGCAGCAGAAAATACTTCATCGTAAATTGCCATGTCATCTAAAGCAGTTTTGGATATTGGATTGTAGGCGCTGCCGGCAGTATTGATTCCACCAATATATGCATTGCCATCTCCACCATATTCATTAATGCTCTGCATTGAACTACTCATAGAACCATCATAACGATCTATTGATTGTGACACGGCATTTAGATAGAATACTGGTTCATTTGCAGCTGACGAACCATCATAAGTTACTGCCAGATGAAACCAAGAACCCGTAGCTAATGCGGCATCGGAGCGCCATTTGCATCTATTTGTTACGCTTGTTTGGATCCAAAACTGTGGCTTTTCATCGGCGCCAATTCCCCACAGAAGCGCTCGGTTGGCTGCGGGTCCGATAGTAGCAGCTGCATCACCAAGAGTCAATATTGCTCTAGTGTTGCTCTGGCCGGCTTGCATATAGATCCATGTGCTTAGTGTGAAAGTCTTAGCAGTCCATGTGCCGCCGGCACTGTTTTTAAAGGAACCGCTATGCTTCAGGTGTGCGGACGCGGCAGTGACTCCAGAAGAGCCACTGAACATTAAGCCATATGTGTTTGATATATCTTTATTCGTATTATAGCTTATTTCTCGTGTTCCGGAAATTTCTATTCTATATTTACGATTTCTATGAGTTTTGTGAAACCCGGGCAACTGATCGTATGAGGCTCCGGGAGAGCCTTGGAACACCGAGTCGCGACCGAACTTGCCGGTACGACGTGCGGTATGTGAATTAAGCCCGTAGTCTTTGCCGTGAATGTCAAAGACGCGTGAAGTAGTGGGAGTACCGCCATGAGGCTCAGAAGTCGAACCAGAGGGCCCCTGGGTGGGTTTTAGAACTGACAAGTTTCTGTAAGTTAATGCATTGTATGGGGAAAATTCTGATGCCTTAAAATCTTGGTAGCCGCGGCTTTCTACCTCGGGACCGCCGGGAGCGGCAAACCGAGTAATTATGATACTTTTATTAACTGCGCCTGTTAAGTATCCGGTATTATATTCATCTACAAACTGGAAGTGTTCTTCCGAGCCGCGGTGGCGCTCCAAGAAAGTCATAACATTTGTTGTGTGTCTTACATTATCTAGTTGTGGAGGTAATGTAGGCTGGTTTTCAATAAAGGCGCGCGGATTATTAGTAGCACCAAACGAGTGTATTATCTCATATTGATTCTGATAATTACCCGGGACTGTTGTGCTGCCAGATTGTCGCGAAATATTCTTAATATTAACTGGGCGTTTAGCGATGAAATCTCTGTATAAATAAGCCTTTTGGTGTCTGTCATAAGGGTAAGGTTCCCGATAAGGAAGGGCTGTATCAATTTTCAAATCTGGCGGTGGATAATCTGGACCGACCATACCAATAGCACCATGAGGGACAATATCACATGTTCCCAATAAAATTCTCCAGGCTTCAGCTCGGGTTTCAGGATTATCTGTTCCGTCGTTTAGGCCGATATGCCGTGATTGGTGGCCGCCAACTGTGTTATAAGTGAAGGGACCCTGCATTGGAATTTCTAATTGCTCTCCGTAAGCGTCATGATGAAGATTGGTTATTTGTAGATTTCGGCCGACCTTATCAAGAATTTGAACGTTGTATCCCGAACTCAATTCTACACTGGAGCTAATGATGTTAAATGGGAGTGCTACTGAAGATTTTAAGTTTTTGTAACCTACTCCATCCTCCCAATCGCGACCGTGATGTACATTGAAGGTTTTGGTTTCTGTTCTAATAAATTCGTCAGGCCAAGAGCGATTGATGAAATTTGTTTGAGATACAGACTCGCTAGTGAAAGCAATCAGTACGTTAGTTGGAGTGAATATGTTCTCACCCTTGTTGACAGGGCCGGCCGGTCTTAAGGCTACTTGTGTAAAATCAATACTTTTTAGTCTCTTAAAATTCGTGCCACCTTTGATTTGATTTCGGGTTATTCTTGTTTGATCAAAGTCCATGGACAAGTTGGTTCTAGAGCCATAATTTCTATCGGCATATCTGCTACTTTCATATCTTACGCCGTCTTTGGTTTGAAGATTTGGAAGGCCTGCACTATTACTGTATGCGGGTTGTGAATATATAATTTTTTTGAATATATCTCTGTGGTCATCAACAAAAGAATTGCCTGAAGAAATTTCACTTTGTTTCGATTCAGCTCTTTTCTTCCAATAGTTGTGGGATCTATTGATGTCACGTGGAGACTCGGGCGCACTATCCAGAGATGTTACTGAAGTGGTACCATCGTCGGCCGACCCATCGGAGTCTGCTAAACCGAGATCCGGAGTGGGGCTGTGGGGTGAAACACTTGTAACTGGCGGTATTACTGGCTCGTAATCTCTCCAGAATTGATCTGAATCGATTATGTTTAACTTTGATTGGTATTTGTTTCTTTCCAATACATGGCTTTCAATAATATTTCCTACATTATTTACAAATTCAGAAGACGCGGGAACCATTTGAGATATAACTGCAGTTATCGCATCATCAAACCATTTATAATAATTGATATACTTTTCTACTGTTGCAACTTCCTTCACCCTACGAAAAAACGTTTCTCTAAGTTTTTCCATAGCTTTATATCTATTGCGATATCGGTTTACTGGCCGGCCTATTAACGTATGGAAGTCAGCGGCGCCCGCAAAAAAGTCAAGCATTTCTTCACTGATTGCATTATAAAGGCTCTTCTCTAAAGAATATACATAGCTTGGAACAATCTCACTTCTTCTCAAGTTTGGGAAGAGTACATCTTCATCCGAGAATGTTTGTACTAAGTCACTTGATACAACTTTTTCAGGATCTACAAACTTGTATGTGTTGATTTTTTTCTTATCTACAACACCGGTGTCGGAAGCGATAAATCCATAACCATAGCCTGTGTTTTGGTATCCCGAAATTTTTCCAACCCATCCATAGCTATTTCTATTTTCAAGAGAACCAGAGCTAAAGTCTTGTACCACAAAGTTTCCTGCAGAATCTGAGCCGGTTACGTTCCTAAAATTCCAGTTTAAAGCAAGGGTGTTTATATTCTTAATATCAGAACCCCTGTTGCCAGTGTCAAGGGCAGATATTGGTCTATAAGAAGCAGAGATTCCAATATTTTCAAAATCAAATGCGTGTTGTATTAAATCATCATCGTTAAGATATTTTGTCCAAAAAGCCACCGAAGATGCATATACATCACTTCTGTACTGAACGGCGCCAGTCAAGTTTGTCCTGTCTGCTCCTACATACGGCCGCTTACGGGCGCGAATTATTTGCTTGGCAATGTTGCCCGTTACGTCATGAGAGAGAGAGAAACTATCATAGTGGCCGGCCGTTTGCGGATTATATCCGGAGAATATAATTTCGTAGGTGCTATCTCCGGAGCCCGTAACAAAGGGTGCATATGGATATTTTTTAGGCTTGATTCTTACAGATAAATTCCATTGTTCATTATTATAAACATCGAATAAGGTGCTGCTTGTTAAAGAAAAATTGCTTGAACCAGTGGTAAATGAAGACGATAATTGGAAATATACATTTTTTGAAGCTGTGTCGTCGCGCACTGCATATATTTTTAATGTTGCGCGGTCGTCTTGCAGCTCTGTGGTGGTCGCGACTCCCTTTTCTTTATTAGAAACACTTCCACCGCCACCGGTCCCTGTATCCACATGAACAAATCCAAATAATGAGACTTTATCATAGTTGTTATCTCTGACAAAAGCTGGCCTTTGATTATTATAACTAGGGAACAAGAAGTTTCCTTCATAAGTTAACCCGTACGCTTCTTGAGTTTCATTTCCTTGTATAGAACCAGACACATCGATGTTATCAAGGCCGGGCAGAGATGCTGATCTCTGATAAACAATTGCTTTGCTGTTATTAACTGTATTAAAATTAATAAAGTTTTTATTTAGCAACTGTTGTTGTAAATTATTTCTAAGTTCGTATTCTTGATTGTTCGAATTTATTTGAAGAGAGAGGACTTTATCATCGACATTGAAACATCTCATTACGTTTCTTATTGCTTTTTCGGTACCCTTGGACTTATATATTTGGGTAAGGTTGTTATAAAGATTTTGATAGATTAAGTTTTTCGTATCACTTAAACTGTTCTCGAACTTTGTATCTTCGTTTCTATTTAAGAACTTTTCAATAATAGTCGAATCAATAAACAATTCTGGAACATACAAACCCAATGATTGGGGAAGGTGTTCTGCCAAGGGGTATGGCTTAAACGATGCACTTGGATAATTTATTTGTCTAAGTTTCGGAATCTCAGCTATTTGAAGCTTCAGTTTATCAAAATAAGCACCCATAATATGGGCAATATACCTTAAGTCTGAATTTTCGTTTTCTGATTCTTGATCTTGGATCCAGCCCGGTACCATAGAAATCATTGAAGCGTTATTGTTATAATCGTACGAAGATCCGGATTCAATTAATTCAGATTTTAGACTTATGACATCGGGATGATTTGTGCGTATAATTGGATCATGATATTCTGATGCCGCGGCAGAAGCCGACACGATCGCAGATCCTGTGTTTCTTGCGTTGGAACTGTAACCTGTCCAGGCACCGTTGGTTGCTCGTCCAGCATAATCTAATACGATACTATCGGTGCCGGTATGGCCAGTTATACCTTCGTTGAATTTGTAATATACTCCCAAGTCGGCATTTGAAACATCGTTATTTGCACCGCCGCGAATTTGTGTAAACCAATTACGCCCGATGTCTTTCGCTGTCCTTTTAACCTTCCAGTAACGGAATTCGTCTATGGAACCGCTAAGTCTACCGGCGCCGGCTGCAGCATGTGGTCCATGCGCGCCACTCGGAGATGTCACAAGAGCCCCAATTCGACCGACTGCAGCTTTAGGATTGATTTCTCCTATGGTTGTATAGCCGTGATTGTCAGATGACGCAGAGGTTTGAAATTGTCCGTTTACATAAAGTTCAATTGCGAAGCTGCTACCAGTGTTCTGCATTGTAATCGCGTAGTGGTTCCAGTCTCCCATTGTGGTGTGTAGACTGGCGGTACCCAGCTGCTGTTGGCTAATACTGTCTGATCCCGACTCTACTGTAATAAGGAATGGTTGTCCCAGGGAGTCTGTTGTGAAACCGCTACCAGTTAATTCAATTCTAATTCGACCGTAATCGGTACTAGACGATCCTGCATTGTTCCACATATCAAAAATGACTTGCTTTTTAGTAATTGTTTCTGCTATGGAACCAGTTTTCATCCAAAATTCAACTGTAACTCCATCGTCAAAATTTGCTCTTAAGTTGGAGGTGCGAGTTCCTTTTCCAAAATCGCTTGGCAATTTGGCAGTTTTATAAATGTCTTCATCATAAATGTTAGAATGATTATTTTTCCCACTATATGGATTGGGCATTAAATTCTTAAGTGCCAGGGAGGTTGCTGAACCGGTACCGGGGCCGCCCTTAAAATCAATATATTCTGCAGATGTTGGTACACCGTAGCCGTTAGTTACCGTTGATACCGCATAACCATTTCTAGCTAACGTAGCATACCCTGTTGTTCTGGGATACTTATACTTTAAAATATACTTTTCAATATCTAGAGATTTATTTAAAAAGTGATTTACTTCCTTGTTTGAGCCATCATACGGATAAAAATCCGTTATTCTTGTCATCGCAGACTCGTAATAAAGGCGAGCAGAACCAAACGTAACAAAGTTTTGCGGATCAGAATAGTCTACATATGGAACAAACCGCTCTTGTTCGGAAGCGATTTGCTCTGCATTTTCTGCTGATTCTATCTCTCCAAATTTTTCTTTTTGAGATGTTCCAGCTGCATAATTTTTTGTTGTAGTACTGTCAAAAAGCTTCTTAATACTCATATTTCTCTACTCTAAATTTAAACAGTTCGTTTTGCTCTTGCCAAGATGATAATTCATCATCGTAAAAGGCAAACTTAAATCCATATTCGTATCCGGGTTGGAGCAGGTTCATATCAAAATCAAAATAGTTTCCTGATACATCATATGAAAGGCCGGACGCAAAATCAGAACCTGTGTAATGAGGGACCGCTTCGAGTCCATCAATTATTCTAACCACTCGATAAGAAGCACTTTGAATTGTATAGTGTTCTGCAGTGTCGGTGGCCTTCGTATAAATGGTCGGACTCCAGTTTTTCTCTCTTACATATAAATTGAATCTCGCTGTTTGATCTCGCATATAAGAATTTTGCAAGTTTGTTATATTGATATAATAAGTCGGTTCGCGAGTGTGAGTATTACCGGTATATTGATTAGTTTGTATAGCTCCGGTAAAATACTGGGTTGAACTGTTGTTGTGCCACACGTCATAGAGAGTGTCTAAGGTGGTACTAGTAGATTTTGTCATGCCGATTGAGCAAGTATATATACCTGTGCTAGCATAGCCCCCTGTGATGGCCGTGTTGTTGTCATAAAGAACAAGGCGCGAGCCACCTGGAGAGGTGTCATCGGAAGATCCAGAATATAAACTAACATATATAGAACCGGTTCCGATGGCTGGGATGTTTCTAAGTCTTCCTCTGACATAATTGTAAAGGTATAACGTATTTAAATTGTCCTCGGCGGGTGCCAGTGAACTACTGAAGTAAAACAACCCTCTGTCATCTTTAGTTACAGAATTCCAGCGCGCTTCAATTCTGGGTCTCTTATAATAGAATTGCGAGCCGCGGCTGAAAAATCTCTTTGTGTAATATGATTTTTTAGCACCGTCGGGATTTTGTATAATACCTCCGACGTTGGCACCGGTGGAGCTAGAATAATATGCCTCGTAACTTGAAGATAAACGAATCCCTAATCCATAATTTGACTTATTCCCGTGAATCCATTCTTCTACAAGTTCCGTAATATTAATTTCGACGTCGCCGATGCCGCCTGTAAAATACTGAACGAAAGTTGGGTTTGCATGATAATCAGCGCCGGCGCTATCCCAGGCTGCAGCTTTAGATGCTCGCATCCAATTTGAACCTTCTTCATTCTTTGTTAAATCTTTATAAGTGGTTATGTCTAATCCATCGCCTTCTTCCCAAGATTTTGAGATGGCCTGGACTACTAGTTCAAAGTCTTTTGGGATGGCTCGCGAGTGTTCTGCTTCAAAAACTTTAAGATAGAAACTGACGCTGCCGCTAGCAGGTATAACATTTGAAACCCTGCTGGAAGAAATATCTGTTATTGGAAAATTCATAAGGACTCTTGATAGTTCCTGAGAGCCAGTGGCGGCAGAACTGCTGACCTGTTGTCTGGCCCAGATTGAATATACTTCGACGATGTCTGATTCACCAGTATTAGACCCTGTGGCCCGGGTGGACATATTTGTTTCAAATGAATTAACAATTGTGTTGTCGGCGTTAGCTGTAAACTTTTTAATTGCCATTATCTAGACTTTCCTGAGATATCTGATGCTGGATACTTTAACTCTACTATGGCGTTTTTAGGTACAATTATCATATTTCCGTCAGGAGAAAGATTCTTCTCAATTTGAATTGTTGCACCTGAATAATTTGTTCCAGTTTTATTAACAACTTTTACTTTCAAGACGTCTAAAACGCCGCGGACAGCTTTAAGTTGTGCGTATATATCACTAATTGAAAACGGTTCACCAATGAAAAAGCCGGACGAATAGAAGCTAGCTAATTTGTTTATGCAGTTATTAATTGTAGTAAATTTATCTGCTCCTGAAACCGTTTTTATACTGAATTCGATTCCAAAATTTAGTATATAGGGATTTAAAATATCCACCGTATCATTAATCATTCTATACTGATTAATCCAGGTTTTTAAATTTCTTTTTATTGTAGAATTGGTTTTAATCAATTTACCAAAACTATCTTCGGAAATAACGTACATATTTAAGTTTCTTTTTTCTGAGTTTGCGTCCTTCTGAACGGAAACTCTTTTGACCGATCCGAATTTAGAATGCATCCTATACGCGATGTTTTCGTAGTCCGCCTGCGTGACTGCCCTATCCTGGGTTGGGAAAGTATCAAATATTTTTTGTTTAACCTCGGAGGAATCCATGTTCGTAACATCGCCAGTGATTGGTGTTTCATTATTTACTTCTAGAGATCCCTCGACTGCAATAAGTTTAGTTCTTATTAGACTGGCTCTATCATTAAATTGAAAGAATTTGGCGCCAATGGCCGTTAATTGGCCGGAGCTTATATTTGAATTAGTTGGGTTTGTGGTTCTGAGTGTGACAGTAAGGGAAGTATTAGATGGAACGATTCCAAAACTTTCATTTTTGCTTAAACGTGTGGGATCAAAAGTTGTTGAAGTTGTATAATCTTTACCAAATATATCCATAGCAACAGACTGAGGATCTGCAACAACCGAACTTTCATTTGCTTTTCCACTACCAAATTGAAGAAATGCATTGTTTCTGTTTCTTTCAACAGTAAATTTTCTAGCAACAAGAAAAGGCTTAATAATCGATGGAACGTTATCAGATTTATAATTTTTATTAGCAATTTCTTTATATACCATATCTTGTGCAAGATAATCAACCTCAAAATATTCGTTGCCTTCTGAATCAAACACAGAAATAATTTCTGAGATATTTGCAGTACCTAATCTGACTCGTTTAAATCTTTCGTATGAGCCAACATCAATTTTCTCTGTTGTAAAAATACCCGATACGACTGTAGCATACGCTTTAATGGCATAATGAGTCGGGGCGCCCGTAGAATTACTTACTCTAGCTACCACAATCGGGTATTTTGAATCCGAGAAGTCTATGTTCGATATTAAAGAATAGTTTAATCCATTTGTCGCGGTAAATTGAGTTCCACGTTTTAAAATTGGTATGTAATCACTATCTGGGCCTAGGCCAGTAGTAGAAGTCGGGACCATAATAAATAACGAAACTTCTCCAAACGTCGATGGGCGGCCAGTGAATTTATAACCCAGTACACGGCCGTGTCTCAAAATGTTATTGTATTGATATGCTGTGTCGAGAAAAGATTCATTAACATTGTAATCTGTATAAAACGACAGTTGATCTCCAACATAAGCGACCGCGTCAACCATTAGAGAAGCAAATGAAGCTTCACTAAAGTCTTGAAACGAATCAGGATACAATCTCTCTGCCATCTCCAGAAGGTCATCACGTATTGTGCTGAACTCCCTGCTAGTATAGTTTATTGGTACAAACTTTTTCTGATCGTTGGCCATCTAAAACCCTCTTTTTAAATAGTAAATTCTAACAAATCTGTGATTCCAATGTTCGGAATAGAGAAAAATATTTTTATTGCAAGAAAGTTTCTGTCTGGATCACTGTCAGTAAAACTAATTTCTATTATATCAATCACAGGTAAATATTTAGTTGCTTGTTCTCGAATCTTAGTATTTATGGAGTTGTACGTCATATTATTAAAATTCTCAAAAAGATAATTTCGAACTCCAACACCAAAATCTGGTTCCATGATTCTCTCACCCGGAGCAGTCAAAACAAGCATTTTTAAATTTTGTCTAATTAACGTTTGGAAATCGTTGATCATTTGGTATCCATCGGATGTGGATCTTCTGATTGGTAATTTAACAGCTAAAGACATAATTTAATTCCTGTTTATAAATAGAGCGTTTAATCTTTTCCATCACAAAGACCACCCTTTGCATTATAAGGGTTGCTTCTCAAGAGTCCACGTTGCCACCATGGAAGCATTCCACGGGCGGGATTTGGGAACATCCTTGCTTTCAGATCTTTCGCAAGTGCTTTTACTGGGCTATCTTCATCACCGATTAAAGAATCTCCGGGTTTGAAGTCGCGAGAATAATAATAAGATTTAAACATTCTCTTAAGACGACTTTTACTGTTACGTAATAGGATCCTATCCCAGTTGTCCCATTCGCATACCCATAACCCACCAAAAAAGCCAGGTTGTCTTTCATCATATGAGGCCCAGCCCTCGTTTCCTGTGACTCCACTCTTTTTCTTATTAAAAGTGACGATTGTACCCTCAATAGGATCATCGCTCCCAAAAGGATTAAAGAGACTAGGTGGAGTATAACTTTCAAACGAGTAGTCTCTCTCTTTCTTGTACACGTATGCACGAGAGCCTGGTTTCACCCTTACTTGATCAAAGTTTGTGCTTGACATCCAATCCTTCCTTTTCATTGGATTGGCAATAAAACTTCCCAAGGGCCATGCGGCGAAGAATTCACTTGTTGGAAGCCAAGAAAATTGGTCGCCACTACCGGGAGTGACCTCTCCTATTGAGGAGAGGAGTGCCATATCATTATAAATCGCCAATGTCCCTGTTACCTTTTTAATTGAAAAAACGTAATTTGTTAATAGTTTGTATTTGGGATCTTCTTTGAGGTGGTTGACCAAACAGAAAAGAAGTTTACTGTTTGCTTTCATCTCTCTAAATTGATTAATCTTTAAGTCTAGGGCATCCACTTCAACAGAGGTTATCAACTTTTTCATGCCATCCATATAATAAAAATTCAAACCATATCGAACACCCATTTGGCCTTTGATTCCTATGACGTTATTGCCGGCGTCAAAAATCTGTTCCATCGTACCCGGGTATACGTCCGAGAGTCTCAGCTGACTATCATTTGACTTTATCTTTGATACTGCCGACGAGGGTGAATATTTCTGACCATTAATAGATATATATTTTTCTATTCCATACGGCTGAGTCATATCACCGCCGCCTGCAGGTATCGTACCCAATGATGGCACATCTCCAATAGGAACATTAATTAGTTCTATTTTATCATATGGCGAGGCGCCACTATCAGGTGAACTTTGTCGGCCATCGCCGGATGTCGGATCAGAATCATCATCGTCAGTGGGGCCGTCGTCATCGCCGCCGGCATACCCTGCTATTTTATCTTCGTCTTGCCGGTGTTCAATGTACCCCTGTGTGTTAACAGAAACTAGCTGATCGATGGGAGTGAGAATGTCATGTGAGCCATTTTCTGGATCTTCTGAATGATATTCTCCTATCATGTAAATAATGTCGCCTACTTCATCGTAATGTGCGTGATAATACCCAACAAATTCATCGGCATAGTTAAACCCATCAGATTCATTATTATTAACAGCTACTCTAAATTCACCGCCAGAAGTATAATAGGGTCCTGGGAAAGTATCACCTTGGTTATTCGGATCTGGGTTGGTGGGAGTTGGGAGGCCAGCGGGTACCTCTATAATACTTGGGCCCGCAAATCTTAAATTACTCGACACGCAAAGTTTTTCAAAAATATAATAATCTAAATCAAAGATATCCGGATTGAAGCCTTGGAGTCTCATATTGTTAACCATTTTTTCGCCCATTTTGCTAAGTTCGAAATTTACAAGTTGTTGTAAGATTATCTTTGCATATTCTTCTACCGATTGGACCGCTTCAAGATTTTGATCAGCTCTGATACCTTCTAAACTCTGGAACCAGCCAGCTTCGCCGGTTACCTTCTTATCGTGCATACCGAGTACCGTCTGTTTTACGTTTTCGCCATCAGAACGACGGTACCGACGAGTACTCGTTGGTCGATAAGTAAACGGATAATCAGTCTGTAGATTATTGATATTGTCAAATGCATCTTGTAGGTGGCCTCCCTCTGTCGGAGGGTCCATTGCGCCGGCGTTTACTAAGAAGTCATAACACTCCACTGCTTGCTCCAAGAACGCATACCAGAACTCTTCATCTTTGAAGGTAGTAAAAGCCTCCCAGAAGGCTCCCTGGGCATCTTTAAAATCTTCTTCCATCCTCTCTACAATATATGCGGAGTAAATTGAACTAAAATTGTCAGGAAATTTTGGCATAATCTTTGAAAAAGTAGGGATAGCTTTAAAAATATGAGTACTTGCATAAATCCGGATGCCGGCTAAAATTGTAGTATAGAGGCCGATTTTTGCTTGTCTATTAAGAATTCTCTTAAATGGCACCTCCCTGGTACATTCTTCACTACCTGATGTAAGTCTAGGATCCTCAGCTAATTGTGGATAGAATTTGTCTATGTATCCCTTAATTTCATCAAAATCAATTAAATCTTGTCTATGTGGTTTACAGGGAGTATACTCAGGGAACAACACCTTGACATACCCATACCAACCATTGTGTTTATTGGGTCTTATATAAAGAGGCGGCTTTGTATAACTTCCACCGAAAGTTTTCGGATCTAAATAAATGACGCGAGCATCTGCTCCATTATTATAAAAATCGCGACTTACTCCCAAAATCATGTCTTCTTCCTTTGGTGCTCGATCAAAACCATCCACGTCTTGCACCATGTAGCCGTCATAAGGTATAAATTTGCCATTATCGATCATTCCGTAGTCGATATCACTGTTTGTTAAAAAGTCGTAATTTGCACCATAGAGGAAACCATTTTTATTACTGCCTATTTCATAACAAAAATTCTGATATAAATAATTCATTGTTGCGTCATATCTTTGTTTAGATTCGGCAGTGGTTAGGCCGGTCAAATCAGACAACATCAAAACAGGAGGAGATACAGATGGCAAACTGCGTAGCACAGTTTTAAATTTAGGAAAATCAGATAATTTTGGAAGAGGGTTTAGCTTGCTTTCTACGGGATCTTGCACTTGATTAAAAACATCGAGGGCATCATCCGTGGCAACAAACTCAAACTCTCTTGCTCTAATTATTCTTTCACTGCCTCTCAGTTTTGCCCGGGCGATGGCGCGCCCAATCAATTGTGAAAAAGGAAAAAGTATTAAGTTGATTAGCCCTTCAAGAGCCCAACCCACAATCGGTATATTCTCAATCCCGTTTGGTAAATCGAACATTGGAACTTTCGTGAAGTCGTCTTCGAGGGCTGAGCCCAAAGGACCTATATGTTTAGAACCAAAATTTAATTTTTCAATAACCTCAACACGCATATTATCATCAAATCTATTTAAGACCCTTCCATCATCATTTTCATAAATATCATGATAATAACACTTAACATCAAACCCATATGACCATTCTGTACTGGTGCTAAAGGCAGATGTGTCGCGGCCGGTTCCATTATTTGAACTGGCCCACTTGCCGTCGGTACCTATAGGTCCAAGCCTGCTTCCAGCCGCATTATCCCGGAAATCTAGTGAGATATCTGCGCCGTCTCTTTTCCATGCTTGAGAGTCTTCACCGGTGTTAGCTCCACCTTTTCTGATTTCTCTTGTGATAACAACCTTTTCAATGCTTTCATCAACGGACACGGTTGTATTATAGCCGAAATCTGGAATCATAAACAAATTAACCCCTTGGGTCATAGAGCCAAATAAATTATTATATTGTAATTTTTCAAAATCTACCCAGTGCTTTTTCTTGCCTTTGGCTGAATTGTTTGATATAAATCCGCCTTTGTCGACCATACTTCTTCTTAAGTCTTCTCCCATATGCTCCAATTTAAAATTACCGGGTTTAATAATTTTATTGGTTCGCGAACCGTCTCCGCCGGCCTCCCAGCCGGCATTTAAAAACTGTCTCATCAACCATTCACCAATATAATAAGGAAATTGTCCCTCTTGGGCACTGAAGCCTGCAGAACTTTGGAAAGAGGAAAAGAACCCAGAAGTGGATTCTCCACCATTTTTAAGATTAGTTGCAAAATTTACGTAGGATTTATTGTTAAAAGCCTTTCTATGGTGTGCTGTTAATGGATTTCCTTGAGTATCGGACATAATCATATTGATGAATCCCCAAGATGAATCCGAGTTCCAGAAACTACCATTACCGAGCATATCTTCCAAGTATGCCATTTCCAAAGAATCCAAAGATCCTCCCATGGCGCCCATGACAACTGCCGCGGCCTGTGGGGATTCATATGGAATCAACCCATCATCACAGCCCGGTTCTGAGAATAAGGGCGGAAACTGATCAGCAAATTGCGATGTAAATCCTTTGTTTAAAACGTTGGCTAAGTCTCCCAAATCTTGCATATTCTCTTCTCTGAAATTGCAGAAAAGATCGTGCGCCTGTTTAGGACTTGTTCTTCCTTCTAAAAGCTGGGCGCGCATCTTTCTGAACTCTTCTATTTTCTGTGGATTAGCGCAGATGCTGGGATTTGCTGGTAGAACCTCATCATCATCTCCGGGATCAAGAGCAATAAAGTCCTCAAGTTGTGCCCTATAACTTAATGGGGTCAAGTTGCCAACATTACCAAAGAATTTTCCAATCGATCTTTTGTTCGGCATTGATTCTCTAAACTGAGGGTATTCATATTCTATTAATTGGTCTGCAGCTTCAAGGAAAGCCTTTGGTGGGTTACCAAGTAGCGCTTCAATCATTTCTTGTTGAGTGACGGCCGCTGATAAATCCATACCAAACTGAAGAGTAGTTTCTTGGTCCGCATAGGCCGCGGCCCCAAGACCCAATTGGCTCATGAGGTCAATAACTGTATCGTTTACCTTCTCGTCATCAGCATCTTCGCCGCAGATTGACTCCTTAATAACGGCGGCTAACGTAGTGCGGCCGCTCATTGCGGCTGGTAAAGCCGCTATAACATCTCCAGTTATTTCTAGAGCCTTACAAAGCGCTTTGCCGATGATTTCACACAACTTGATCATAATATTGAATAGGATAATCGCAATGATTTCCATAATTACAAGCTTGGCGAGAACCCAAAGTTGTCTAGTGATATCCGCAAAATCAGCAAAGTAATTAAGCGGGTTTTCAAACATCCAGCGCGTGGTTCTAAACTCGTTCATGTTTCTGCAGAACGGAAGTGTTAGATCTTTAATGAAGTCTGCAATTGACGGAGTCATGAAAGGTGGGTGCGGGCAATCAAGAAAAGTCAAGATGCTGCTAACAATCTGGGCGCCGGGGAATTTGTTTAACTCATCTACCAGGGATAGCAAATTATCACTATATACCATCACTATGGCTTTAAGATACGCCTGCATAATATTGTCGACAGGGATTTCTTCTAGCTCACCAATACCGGCGTCGAATGATGACATGACAGAACGTTCTTCAACAAACCCCCCTGAAGATTGATATGCTCCGGAGGTGTTTGGGGTCACTTGGGATTCGTAGGCTCCTTCAATCGTTTCTGCTCTCTCTTTATCAATTATTTCTTGAGCTTCCCATGGTCTCGCAATGACCCCCACACTTTGGAAAAATTCCCCTTCTTCCAATTGCTTCTTGACCATTGCTTCTAATTCTTCTTGCTTCTCCGGAGGTAGTCCAACAAATAATTCACCAAAATTTTCTATGCTCATTGCTTTGAGCGCAGCACTAACCATTTGGCTAAGCATCTCGTCCATGGTCATACCACTAGTTAAACACTGAATTGCTGACATTAACATGTCAAGAAGGCCACACTCTTTAATTCTGAATATTCCTAACTGGAACATATCAGATAATTTACTTTTAAGTGGACCCCACTGAGTTGATGAAGAAAGTACGGCTACACATAAGATGACAAATGTGTTTTGGCTTGATTCTAATTTTTTATATCGTTGTTCTTGGGCCATGGCGAAGACCTTGGTGGGATCAACACCATCTGGGCCTAGGGCTGCTCCCATCAACTCATCGTCTTTTATACTATCTGATATATCTCCTCTACAAACTGCTTGTCTAAACATATAGGCAACGGCGTCTCCCATAGAGAAAACATCATCTAGAATATCCTGTCCTAAATCTTTAAATTCATTATCAAGCGCTTCGCCTACGCAAGAGGCAATTGAGCGTTCTGTGTTTTCTTCTTTTATATCAAAAAAGACTTTTGGATATGTGTATTGTTCTATAAACTCAGTCCATGGAATTTGTTGCCTGGCATTGAGACCGGTGTACATCTGTGGCAATTGCGCAAAATAAGCGACATTTGTTCTGTCTTTCCAGGCGCCCGAGGCGTTGAGAGATTTTAGTCTCCTTGGCCCAAAAACAGTGGGCTTGTTCGCACAAGCCACAGTCCAAACTTTCAGTTTTACAAGTTTGTAATTTTTAAAAACAAATTTAAGTTTGGTGACCAGAGAGTCGGCGCTAAACATTCCAAAGAATTCGCCCGGGAGTCTAAAGCCTTTCGAATCCAAAAACCCATCTAGGTTATCGAATAAATCAGATAGCATACCACTATCAAAAATAGTAGAGTCTCCATACATATCTAAATTAAAGATTGTTCTATCTTTTAGATAATATGCATTTCCTTCGCCGATTGCTCGATAAACTTTGAGTAATCTACCATAAAAATTCAAACCTTTTCTAACTCTGATCATTTGAGATCTCATCTGACCTGCGCTATATGTTACGGCTATACGACCGGGTTCATCTTCTTCTTCCTCTTCTGGTTCAGGTGGAGCCTCTGGTAAGTTGAAAAGGACATCAAACCTTACTGAGTACAATAACTTAAGTCTAGAGTTGGGTCTCGGATCTATATCCCATTTAGTAAATTGTATTTCATCCGCAACGATCTTCCTTGTATCGTCGTCAATAAGCTTGTCTTGAAACTCTAACAGGCTTTCGACTGCTTCCATTTTGAATTCTTCAAATCTAAGCCTCAATGCATGGGCAATCTTATCTTCGCTTCCCTCATCCAAAATAATCTGAGAAGCCGTAGTTTTATGAGGGGTGACGAATGTAACTTCAAACAAACAGAATTTTTTGTTCAGCCGCGGTACAACCCCTCTCTCTTTCCAATCGGATACAATTTCCAAAGGATTCGGGATACAGGGTGCCTTACAAGGGACTTCTTCTGCTTCTATAATATCGTCGCAAACGTCTATAAGCCCGTCGCGATCGAGATCTTGAAATTTTAAGTATTTTGATTCTGCCATTTTATTGCCTTTTTAAGTTAAATATACGTTTGAGCTTCTTATGGAACGATAGCCACTGTCTTGAGTATAATATTGTTCCCATGCAACCATCTTGCCTCTCGTTGCCCACAATGCCATCAGGGCATAACTGTTCATTAATATTGAATAGGGAACACCAGCAGTCACAACCCATGGGCGCCAGACATCAACAGAGTTTACTGTAGTATAACCAGCATTAATTAAAGCTTGGTTGTAAACAACAGACCAAATATTTCCGATGATTTGATTCAATTCTTCAAAAGCTTTAACAAGGTTCTCACCCTTAACCGCTGATTGCAGATACGGAACCCTTTCTGGTGTATTGTATAGGCCGCCGTATACAGATTTTGAGTCGTCATAGTTTCCAGCAATTAATTCGATTGTCGGCCCAACAGATGATTTACCACCCAATGCATTGGTTTCACCACTGGAACCATGGCCGCGGAATCCATCACCACGGCCGGTAACAATCTTAATACTGTTTCTGCCAATAATTCGAATATCGTCTGATTTTATACCAATTCCTGCTCTTGGCTTCGGTTTTTGGTGTTTACCTTGGGCAATTCCAAAGTTTTTATCAATATAAGTTAATTGACTTATATAAATTCTTGACGCATCTGATGAAAACATATTCGAAACTACGGATCCTTCTTGAACGCCTTTTCCTCCGCGGGCTGAGGCGCCGCGGCCGACACACAAATCAATGGTGTCAGTTCCGTCAAAACCTCTTGCTCCAAAACCACTAAATATACTTCCAGGTCTATCACCACCCATGGTGATATAGCAGCCCCTGTGATTTATAACTGATTCTCCAGAACCAATTTTAAACTTTAAATCCCTCATTGGCACATTTGTATGATAGAGTCCGCTATTTGCGGGTACCATATTTAAAGCTTCAGGATTTCTTTCTAAGTCTTCCGATACCGTGGTTTCGCCTTTCGGCTCATATGCTGATACTGGATCGCCTGTTAATGACATAAATTCTCCATTTTTTCACTATGTAATTATTAAAAAGTTATTTTTTTAACCTTTATTTTATGCGGATGATGGTTCATCACCTGCTGAATCGGTTGGTGTATTGGAAGCTAAATTACTGCTGCTTCCCTCACGATAAGATTTTGGTATTCCAAGATGAAGATGTTTTGGATCAGTCTCATAGACGGTCTTGGCGCCAAGAGATTCACAAGCTTTCATAAGCATGGCGCGCTGGTGTTCGGTAAGGTTGGTTGTCCTCATATCAATACCCAGGCCGGTCATATGTCCGGATAAAAATTTACCATTAGCAACTTGTCTTGAGAATACGGCCGCCATGGACGAAACATCGTTATTAACTTGTAGTCCTTCTAGGATTAATTGTTTTTGTGCATACAGTTTATAAATAGGCCAGCATGGGTCGCCGGCGGAGGGTTTGCCAACAATTGCTGAATTACATTTGTTAATATTTCTTTTAGTGACCAAAGCTCTTGCTTGTGCTTCTGGTGTTCTAACCCCGGAAGTAATATAAATAATTTCAATCTGCTGTGCTGATATTAGCTTTCGAAGATCGACTACAAAATTTGCCATGGCTTGGGATACAGCAATATTGGAACCCACTGGTACCACATTGACCCCTGTTCCGCCGTGAGGAAGTGGTGTATCAACAAAGATTTTTAACTTATCAAATATATCAAATGTCATTGTACAACCTTTATCACTCAAAAAAGTTGCGGCACTTGAATTCCTTGCTATTGTTCTCACAAACTCTGCTTTTTGCAGATCATAAGAAAAATCGTTTTTATGTAATTCTACTTCTACGATATCTCCGGCGCCCGGGGGATCTATTTGTCCAGTTTGAAAGAATACTACATCCGTATGTAACTCAATTATGGATTCAACAAATCTTCTGTCTGCGTTGACTGCTAGATTACAAGGATCGGGAAGGAGCATGTGCGGAGAATTCGTCTCAACAATTCTTATTTTAAATTTATACGCAGGGCTTTGGAATGTCATACCTTCCTTCCCTGGTATGCCTAGAGATTTCGCTTCTACAGTGTCAATTCTTTTTGCAGGATTTAAAACAATTGCTTTAAAAAGGGTTTGTTCTCCATATGCGTCATATTTGACTCCGGACTTAATTGAATGCGAAAATAAGTCCAATGATGCCATCGGAGAATCAAATTCGGTCCAGTCTAGATAATTTCTAGCCATTATAATATACTCCTTTCAGTAAATATCACCATATACGTTTTATTAGTTTACCCTATTCCTATTAATTCTTTTAATGTCTTTGTAAGAATTTGATTATGATTTTCAGAAAGAAGCTCGGCGCGGGAGCCCATCTCTGCGGCTAGGGTCTTTTGTTTTTCGCCCAAATGTATGAGGTCTCCTTTCCAGTTGGTAGGATTATAATACATTTTTGCATCGCGATGGGCTTTACCAATCAGGGCTGGCGGCGATGGATCTCCATATATTATAGCATTAAACGGTTGTCCGGAACCCAATGCACTTGCAAGCCCAATCGCACCACCAGACCAGCCACCAACTTTAACTGAACTTGGGTTTTTTCCCTGCAGCGCTGCTTTAGCTGTTTCTTCCATACTACTGAAAGATGTCCTGTTTGTTTCTCCAAGAATTATTATAGTATTGGGGCCAATATTTAGCCCCTCTATAACTTTCTTGACATAAGGCTGCGTTCCGTAACCAACACCGGGATAAAAGTATATTAATAATGGATTACCAGAATCGGATGTACTTATAACCAGATTGTTGCCGGATGGTGAATTGATGGTTGGTGCATTAGTGGAAGTAAAAGCTTCTAAGTTCTCAAATTTATCGAACATCAAGGTGCAGCCTTTATCACTCAAAAATGTCTCCGGGCTTGAATTTCTAGCTATTACTTTTACAAACTCTGCTTTTTGCAGATCATAAGAAAAATCGTTTTTAATTAGTTTTATTTCAATGAGATCGCCGGCGCCCGGGGGTTGTAGACCGTTAGTCCTGAAAAATACTACATCCGTATGTAATTCAATTATGGATTCAACAAATCTTCTGTCTGCATTGACTGCTAAATTACAGGGATCAGGAAGTAATATATGCGGAGAATTATCTTCTACGATCCTGATTTTAAATTTGAAGGCCGGACTTTGGAATGTCATACCCTCTTTTCCCGGGATTCCCAAAGCTTTCGCCTCGACGGCGCCGATTCTTTTTGCCGGGGTAAGAACAATAGCTTTAAAGTTTTTCTTCTTTCCATAGGCATCATATTCAATTGATTCTTTAATTGAATTTTTAACTAAATCCAACGAGGCCATAGGGGAATCAAATTCAGTCCAATCTATATAGTCCCTAGCCATTGGCGGGATTTCCCTGGATTATATCGTATAAACTTGACTTATCATCTTCTGATAAGTCAAGGGTCTTGTCTTTGTCTTTTTGTTTGATACCAATTATTTTTACCAATTGTTCATTGGAACGCTGCATGGTCTCTATATGCTTTGCTGCGACAGGGCTTAGATACTTATTTTGTTCGGCATCGGCCGCAATTTGATTTGCAATTTCATTTAGAAATTCTCTTGCGACTTTACGATCGTTCCTGATATTATCTAGCGCTTCAGTAATCAAATTATCTATATTTTTGTCGCTCACAATTCACCGTTCTCCCAATCAATTTTAAAATTAGTATATTTTTTTCTAAATTTCTTGAGCGAGTTTACGATCTGTTTTGTATTTAGACCCGTAATCTCGCGCAGGTAAAGATAAATAGCTTTCTTGTTGAAAATTTCAATATCGTCTTTTGATTCAAATAAAATATTGATTGCCTTGTACACTCTCAGATCATTATCTTTCATTTGGGATTCATCCCACGAATCAAGCTCTGTATAAAATGTGTTCCAAAATTCAGCAACTTCTCTATCTTTTAAATAAGAATCATCAGTCGACAAGTATTCTTCTTCATAATGCTTAGCAATATTATCAAAATCAACTTCTCGCTTATTGCGTTTCTGCTGTCTTTTTACTTTATGAATAAACCAATTTTTGGTAATTACACTAAAATAAGAAAAGGCTTTTGAGCCCTTAGTGGAATCATATTTGTCAAGTATGGTCATTAACCATATCTTGCATTCATCACGTAAATAATCTATATTTGGCAAATTAGTGAATTTGTACGTAAACACAATCTTGTCCACCATTTCATTAAAAGCGGGGGCAATATAATTTACGTAAAGATCGGTTCGCTCTTTAATACAGGTTGTTTGTGCATATCTAATGATTGCGTCTTCATGAACTTTTGTAAAATAATGATTTTTTCTTCTTTTTGCTCTAGTTTTTCTAGTCGGTAGTTGTGAGATCATTTAATAATTCTTCTTCTGTTAGTTCTTCTGTCGATTCTTCTTCTGTTAGGCTATAAATATACTCGAATGTTTCGAGTTGTTCGTCCAAGGACTTTGCATGTTTGACCAAGCTTTGCAGAGTTTGATCTCCATAAAACATTTCTAGTTTATATACTTCAGAAAGGTGTGAAGAAAAATTACTTATTAGTTCTTTTAAATCTCCAAACTCTTCTGAAACAGATAATAACTGCCCAACGCATGCTCTGGCATAGGCAAAAACTCCAATATTCAATAAAATTGAAATAGTAGATACGCAAATAAGAACAATTTCTAATTTAGTCATATGTTTCGCCTTTCACTTCTTTTTTCATATCTTCTAAGATCCTTTTATTATCATCAATGTATTTTTTAGTTACTTCGCCAGTTGCATTCTTTTTCACTTTCTTATCAAAATATAGCGGTTTTGTCAAAAGTTTAGAGATATCAGGAAGTCCACATTCGCTGCAGTCTTCCTGGCGCTCTGATATCATATGATACGCAAAAAAATTACAATGGCAAGTATTACAATGATAATAGTACTTTGGCATTATTTTACCATATTAAGCAGGTCTTGTTCAGATATGTTTTCCTCAGTCGAGACTCTGACTGTCGGCGGGTTAGTGACTACTAATCCACCTTCGGAGTCTACGAGTTCGAACCCCTTTAAAATAGGAACAATGTCCATTTCATTTAAGAGTGACTCCTGAAGAGCCATCATGACTGCCCCTAATGCTTGATTAGAGAGTCTTAGTTTATTTTGTATTGCTTCGGTTTCCATTTGTTACTTCTTCTTACCGCTGATTACGGTTGAAAGCACTTTTACGTCTGATGACACATCCGCTTTAAATCGGTTTAATTCGCCGCGAAGTTCCGTGATTTCATCCTTGAGGTTACTTAATCTTAAGTTTAAACTTGTTACTTTCTCATCAAGTTCTTTGTTGTTTGTTGTGGCCATAATATACTCCTTTATGTTTTATGGTTAGGTGTTGTTGCAAATTAATGCAGTTTCGTTTGTTGCTCATGTCTTTTCCCATGTATAGCTGTTAATAGCTTTATCATCTATAAACAGATCATAGACGGGTTTACCGAGCTTTAATTCGTGATGTTTTGCACCCCAGGCAGTAAGCTGGTCTTTGGTAACATTAAACCAGTCAAGGCCTGTACCACTGCCGCGGGCGGTCCAGTATACTATAGTGTGTCCTTCATCGTAGTACTTATTAACTTTCTGAATATTTTCTACAATAGGCTCTGAAAGGCTATAATTTCTATCTTCTGGGGTATTAGCAATTGTCTCGTCGATATCAACGTAAATAATCATTGGTGTACCTCTTCCTTATCATAGAAATAGTCTGCTTGATTGAATGCAGTTGAACATAAAACTAATAGGATGTCGTGGCCGGTCATGTATTCTTGCTGGGCCCACACCATTCTGTCAAGAAATACAACTTCTCCCGGTGTAAGCATTATATTCTCTACCCCATCTTTTGAATAAAGATCTACTTTTACTTGACCTTGCACACAAAATATGTATTGCTGATCTTCATAGTGTCCATGCTTTCCGCGGATTTCGCCCTTTGGTGTATCCGTGATATAATACATTCTTCTTGGGATAAATTTTAAATCCGTTAATTCCATATACCGCAGTATTCCGGTTTCTTTGCTTCCGTTTTCAGATAGCATTACTGACCTCCTTTATTACAACTTCTACTTCTTCGTCTGTCATCATTTCGTGATATGGGATGCTAACTGTAGAATTTGATTCCATAATCGATAACGGCAAATTAACCTCGGTGATTGGCGCATAACATTCTATGTCATGAACCGAGCGATAATGAATACCACATTGAACACCAGCCGCCTTTAGCGAGTCCATAAATTCGTCTCTGTCATCGGTCCTCAATCTGTATAAATGGCGACTTTTATTTGATAATCCAAATGCACTATTATAGTGTTCTCTTATCTCGTCATATCTTTTAGCTTTCCTTTCAAGCTTCTTAAAGTTTTCTAGGCCCACCCAAGCTTGTACTGAATTCATGTACATCTTCCAGCCGGGTAATACAAATTTTCTTTCCCAACTGTTGTCTTCAAAGTTGGTGCCATATCTTGTAAGAATCTTTAATCTCTTTATCTTGTCCTCATCGTTTGATACAATCATACCGCCATCAATACTGCCAACTGGTTTTGTTGGATAGAAGCTGAATATCATTAGATCTTCATCATCTGCTTGTTGACTAAATTGATTTTTATCAAGTTGCTGGGCTGAATCTATAATCTTATAATTTTGGAACCGGTGCAAAGTATAAGCGCTTCCTACCCAGTTGATGTCATCACGGTATTTAATATCGTGTCCCGAAGTTAATATAGCGTTGGGAACAACCGGTGGAATAATCGATGGTATTTCAACAGTCGTAGCCTCTTCTTCTAAAAGGGTCATAAAGATGCCCATAGTCGCGCTGTGGAGTGCACAAGCATACTTAGCGCCCACATGGTCTGCGATGCGCTCTTCGAACTCCTGGACCACCTTATCATTTAGTAGTGGCCGGAACTGAGATGTATCAATTACATAATCATTGACGTGCATTAATTTAATCATAATTTTCCTAGCAACATATCTTTAAACATCATCCAATCACAAATTTTTGCTTTTATTGGATTATTAAACGCTGCCGGCTTGTTTTTTTCAAAAAGGAAATGCCCAGACCAAGCAAACGGATATATAATAAATGGTAAAATAAGATATGCTGCTATACTCACCTTATAACCTATCATAACACAAAGTAAAAATAATGTTACTAATTGACCGAAAAAATGCAGTCGCCGGCACCATTTGCTTTGATGCAGTGTAAGATAGTGTTTATAATATTCCTCAAGATTCATCTTCTAATTCCATAAACGTTTTTATATTATAATGTCTTTTGTTGTCTAAGTCAATGTTTTTTTCTTTTACATGGCGTATTATTTGTTGTATTGAATTGGCAGGACCAAACTCCGGAGTAAAATCTAGCACTCTTTTAGCTTTTTCATTAGAAGCCAAATAGTTTCTTACATCTGGTCGATTTTGTGTATCAACCTCTATCACCATTCCCGCTGCAGCAAACTCATTAACAACATCATTTGCCAAACGACCAATAGTATAGTTTTCACCACATATATTGAATACTTCCGAAATGTTAAGACTACACATTATAGCTTTTCTATATGCAGTTACTACATCTCGTATATCAATGAGCGGTCTCCATAAGTTTGGGTTGTGAACCGTAATTTTTCCTTGAGATAGCGCATACTTAGTCATAGTATTTACCACTAAGTCAAATCTCATACGTGAAGACCAGCCGCCGACAGTACCCTTTCTCATTGCGATCGGCCTGAAGCCTTCATCTGCCATCTTCATGATTGCATACTCACCCTGTAATTTAGAGATGCCATAGGGGTACTGCGGGTTTACAGGACTGTCCTCGTCCATGACCTCATTATCTGTAAACCCATACACGCTACACGAGCTAGCATATACAAACCGCGGTACTCCTGCTTGCTTAGATATAAAGGCAAGATATGTGGGTACTGCGGCGTTCTCTATAAAATTCTTTGACGGACTAAAATTGGCCATCGGGTCATTAGATAACCCAGCTAAAAAGACTACGGCATCATATCCTCTAACATCTTCTTGCTTCAAATCTATCAAATTTTTGTTTATTTGTTTTACATCATCGCTAAGATAGTTTCCAAACCAAAACAGGTCGACCACGGTTACATCATATCCTCTTAAACTTAAGTCATTTGATAATTCAGTGCCAATATAGCCTGCTCCACCAGCAATTAAAATCTTTTTCTTGTCGTAGCTCACAAACACTTCTCCCTAAAATCATCATAATATTTGTACCAAATCTTAACCGCATTGTTCTCATTCATCAAGGTGGCGTATCTGATACAGTTCTTGTTGTTTTCATCGCCGTCCCAAACAGTGCCCCATGGCTTTCGGCGGCCGCTGTAATGTATGACTTTAACATTTGGAGCGTTGTCATCGTAGTGTTCAGGATTTCCTTTACCGCCGCCTCCGAACTCTTGGAAATTATATAAGTTGGTTATGACTTTGACATCCGGGTTGCTTGGGCTAAAGAAGTGTTGACAAGTTACTTGGTCACCGTCTGGTCTATCTTTAATACCAGTTGTTATTACTGCTTTTATCATTTCATCATAAGCATGGCCGGTAAGATATTTGGCCCCTGCAACAAGGATACCTAAATTTGGAAACTTCCAAATGATTTGTTTGTCATCTTCAATGATATCCGAAAAATCTCCTGTACACAACATATCAGCGTCCAGGTAAACGCTTTTTTCATATCCTATTTGAGAAAATGTTTCAAAAGACAAATATACATCAAAATTTCCCACACCATAAATCGTACGCGGTATGTGTTTATAAAAGTCCGAATTTTTAGGTGGTTTGAACATAGTTTCACTGTGTGCTTTTCTGATCAAGTTCATGCTATCTTCATTTAAATTATTGTAGGGTACAACAAAGTCACAGTCATCTACCACTCTCAAGTTCTTCTTAATAGAATGAATAAGGACGGCGGCTGCTAATGCAAAATCGTCTGATGCCGGAATACATATTACATATTTTTTCATGTTTCTCTCCTAACTAAGAAGTCTGCTAGCGCCTTTTTATGGTCCGGCAGGCTTTCATAATGTTCTTTTTTCATTTTTCCTCCAAAAGTCGAGCGCCACTCAGTTGGGTGTACGCCATAATAAACTGATAACAAAGTTCTCTCCCCTTTCTCTACTTTTGAGCCCTTATGAAAACCACTTGTATTTCCGATAATGAGGTCACCAACATTACCAGTGCATTTAATAATTCTATCTTCGCCATAAATAGAGCTTATTTCTCGATGGGCCCACCTGTATTTTGAATCCCAACCATCAAATTTCTCAATTTGACTTCCCCTTGTATAAGTGAATGGGCCATTGTTTTCGTCCACATCGTCAAGGTAAAAGAAAAATTTAATAAAGCGTGGGCTATCCTTATCACAGTGAAATAGCGTTGTTTGACCGTTTCCAGGTATATTATGTTCTAAGGTTTCTGTTGCCTTGCTCTTTCTCAATTGGACATTTGTTATGGCCGGCATACAGTTAAAATAATTTTTGGCCACTTCTACTACTTTATCATCGAATGCGATATTAAATACGGAGTCGCAAGTAAGTAATGGGTGGGATACTTGCTCAGTATAAAAATCGCTATATTGTAATTCGCCTTTTTCTTTGATTGCTTCAAACTCTTGTTTCACAGCTAATAACCTTCCAGGATCTATAAAATTTTCAACCTTTGTGAATCCGTTAGTATTGACATCTTCGGCGATGGCGAGATACTCGTCTGATATATCTACACCATACTTGTCTTGCCTTTCATAAATCGATTTTATATACCTTTTGATTTCTTCATCTTTGCCCCAAGCACAAGATGGATTTATTTTAATTTTTATCATGCTCTACATCCAAAATATTTTCTTCTAACCTCTGGGAAATCATCAAACATATGAAATTCAAATTTTAATTTGTTTAGCAAATCGAGATTTTGTAAATGATATTTAACAAGTCTGTGATTAGATATTCTTCCGCTGGCATCTGTATCACAATTTCCAGGCTTATTATATTCGTCTAAATGATCATACAAGGAGAAAAAGTCTGATGAATTCTTTGAATTTGCAAAGAACCATAAGTCTAAAAACCCTTCGTCGTTTTTAGGGTAACCCTTGGTATCCAGCTTTAATTCTTTTAAAATTGGGTGGCCGGTCGCGACTAGATCATAGAGGGGGCCGCGGCCGCCCTTAAATAAATCATTTCCATGACGATCAATAACTGCCGACCATTTTCCTGAATAAAAATAATCCTTATCAAAGTTGTCGAACGTCACATCGGTTTCAAATGCTAAATCAAAACGGGTTGTCATGACGAAGTCATATTCAAATCCATTTTCAGTTTCATAATCTTTTCGATATTCGTTGACCATCTTATTAGAGTACCAGCGGCTGTAATGATTGTTCTTGCGCGCGTCTTCTCCTTTGACGTACTCCGGTATTTCGAAGTATATTTGTTCTTCAAAAACGCTCTTAATGGGATTATAGAGTTCTATTGTTTTCTCTTCTAATTCTTTATCCCAGCAGTGCACGAATACATCAACATCATTCTTGTCAATTATATGGCGCTTATAGTGCTCATGCCCCTTGATTAAAACGCGAGGATCAGAGTCAAAAAACCCAGATTTCCCTTGTATATTTCCTACTTTGCCGCTAAGGCATAATGCTACTTTGCTCATATTTCACCTAATCTTTTTTTTATGTTTTCGTAACTTGTCATATCAATTGAATCGCATGCCTTGTCGTCTATCAATAAATCATAATGAAGTTTACCCATTACTAGTTGGTGATATTTAACACCCCAAACATCTAATTGATTAAGAGTGAGTTCATACAAATTAGTATAAATATCACTAACATTTCCTTTGAACCCTGTCATTCCGCGGGCTGTATATATAATGATAGTGTTCCCTTCATCATAACACTGATTTGCTATTTTAATCATAGGTTCTAGTGGTCTACAAGAATGGTACTTGTTTATTTTTCCAGTGGCAGGTGTTCTATAACATAATACGTCATCTAAGTCAAACGCTATAATTTTGTCGCGCACACAATCTCCTCAATCCGTTGGCGAAGTCTTCGTCGTATTTTATCGTCCACTCCAGGAAACTTAGCCTTTAAGACTTTAAATTCCTCTGAAGCAAACACATAATGGCCGGATGTCCTTATTATAACATGTTTCTTCATTTCATTTGTACAGCAATTTATAGAAGACGGGAGCCATTTAACCCATTTTTGTGAATCATAACAAAGTTTATAAAACTCATTTAACGATTCTTCATCAAAATGGTTAAGAATTTCCTCTAAAATACACTGAGTCTCAATAACCCCAAACTCAGGTGCTATATTAAGAGCCGACAAACCGAGCTTAAAGCGCTTTCTAATATCGTCAGGGGTAAGATAGTCTCCATTGTGCTCTTTAGAATGCAAACCATATGTACGACAAATTTCTATCATCTGTTTGCACTTTGAAGTGTTAAATTTGCCAATGTTTCTGGTTCCCTCGATACGAGTGCCACCTTGAATTACAGCATAGACAATTTTATTAAATAAGGTCTCCCCCACACCCTCTTTTACTGACTGTATTATTATTTCTAACTCCTCTGCAGTATATGGCCTGATGGCTTCTTCTGTACCAATTTCATAAAAGCAATTTGGGTTTACGTCATTACATATTTTAATGAGTTTAATTGTCTCCGTTATTCCATCTTCAAGTGAAGTATGGATCTTCCATGGGTCGATATGTAGATAATCGAATCCCAAACTAGCATCTAAGATCAGGGATTCTGTACCATCATCTAATTCTCTCCCCTGTCCGGGGCCGGCGTGGTCTCTTTGTAATATAACATTTTTGTTTTTTGATCGAGCATAGCTTATGAATTCATGAGTTTTCCAGTTGTTAACGTATCCGCCGTCAAATTCGATCTGCCTTCTAGATGGAAGGAGGCCTAGGCTTACTTTGTTCTCACGGCAGACTTCAGCTACCACGTCAACTATGTTTTTACTCATGGGTCCAATAAAAAGTTTTGTCATTTTTGTTCCTTTATTAGATTATATAGGCTTTCCTTTCCTAAGTAAAATAACATCTTTGAATAAGGGTAGTGGTGAAGTGCCGCAATATTTAAAAAGATTAATGATGTTAATAGCTTAACTTTATATACATCGAGTTGATTTTCTTCTAAAAATTCAAAAAATTGTTTTTCATTCTCAACTAAACAATGTTTGCGATATAAATCATAAGTTATAATATTGTCCATCTGATTTATCTCAAAGCAGTCTTTATTGACAAGTTCATGAGAAACAATTAAACCGTGAAGTAACTTTGCTAGATCATAATATAAATCTCCATGAGATGTAAGGCCACCAAAGTTTTGCCTCCAGTCTAGTAGATAAAAGTCTCCTGTTTCTGCAACAAGTATATTTTCAAAATGCAAATCACCGTGCATTCTCGTCGGCTTTCCACTATACAATCGTTCCCAATCTATTTTAGATAATAAATACTCAAGGGTTGGGGTTTCTACTCCATTTATTGTTTCGCGTACGTCTTTTTCTGAAAACCGATCGAAGTACAATTGAGTTCTTTTTTCCGTTTTTTCTTTGTAAAATTTTTCACACACATTTCTAAACTCTTCGTATTCCTCATCACTTAAATCTGCTGGTTCCCAGAAAAACATTAAATAATTAAGGAGCCTTTCAAACGTTTTATAGTTTGCTGCTTTAGACATTGTTTTACCCGTAAGCATTCTGTACGAATACATGTTTTCTCTTACGTTTGTTATCTCAGGGACATAGCCTTTCAGTAGTTCAGCGCGAACAGCACGGTCAGAAATGAATTTTGGATCACTGTTGTATTTTATTACTCTCTCATTAACAAACCAGATTGCCTCATTTGCTTTTTCCAGTATTTCTGGTGCATCTTTTGACTTCACTATTTCTCTTGCTGCTTTTAAGCTTTCAAGGTTCCCTGTGTCATACCATGTAAATTGCTTGGCTTTGAATTCTATATTTTCCTTCACCATATCACGGATACCAAATGACTCTCCAATTTTGATAGAGCCATATTTTTTACCATCTTCCATCGCTTTCCAGAAAGCCTCGTAATCTTTTATACCGGCCAAACCAATATAAGGCTTTGTGTCGAAGGATAACACCTCTTCTTTCTCGCAAATTCTTTCAACGACGCTATTCTCAGACAACTTAAATGATCGATAATGGTGGTTGTTTTCAACCTCTGCATACCCGACCCAATTCATTGTAGGTTCTGGTACTTCTTCTAAAATAACCGTGTCATTGGGGCAGAATATAAAGGGTGATTGTAAAAATTCTTTGCACTGCAGGATCGTCAGTCCAAGACCTGAGCCACTACCACAATAATTTTCAATATTGACACAAGTGATCTGCCGATCTGAGT